>Ga0123357_10008388_pt1 | contig 12899 bp, 3 predicted proteins | sample TergutEmb28metaG_FD_89873 | JGI IMG/M metagenome (GOLD analysis project Ga0123357, IMG submission 89873) | Embiratermes neotenicus P4 segment gut microbial communities from Petit-Saut dam, French Guiana - Emb289 P4 | ecosystem: Host-associated > Arthropoda: Insects > Digestive system > Gut ...
AGCGGGCCTTGAGAAGGACGGCTATACATTTGCTGGCTGGAGCACAGACCCGAACGCTACTGAGCCTGATGTCAGCGAAGGCGACGCGAAGACGATGGGCGCGGAAGACGTGACCTACTACGCCGTCTGGACGGCAAATTTAAATTCTATCAGCTACAGCTATGACGACAGTATTCACCAGATTCCTGATGGCGCGCCATCTGCGCCGGCCGGAAACACTAGCGTACCCTATGGCACGGCTATGGCAGTTGAAGCGTTACCTGTGTTAACAGGCTACACCTTCCACGGTTGGACTCCGAGCGGCGTAACGCCGGACGAGGATGGCAACTTCACCATGCCGGATGGCGCGGTGACTTTCACGGGCTACTGGACAGTCAACACATACACTATCAGCTACAGCTATGACGACAGTATTCACCAGATTCCTGATGAAGCGCCAGCCTTGCCCGCCGACGACACAGTAGACTTTGGCTCGGATCAGATTGTAGCGCCGACACCAACTTTGCCCGGTTACACCTTTAGTGGTTGGGACGTGACAGCGGGCGGAGCAACTCCGGACGGAGACGGCAACTTCACCATGCCGGCCGGCAATGTCACGTTCACTGGTTCATGGATACCCGGTACAGGTACGGCGTACACCGTGGAACATTTCTATGTGGATCTGAACGGCAATTTGGTAGACCAAGACGGGGTGCCTTCCTCTTCGCCTGTCTGGAGCTATCCTTTCTATGGTACAACAGAAGATACGGCGATCGCGACTCCCAAAGACAATCTGACGGGTTTTGAATATGTGCGGGAATATTCTGATAGCAATGGTCACATCGAATTTGCCTCCGGGACTATCACGGGCGACGGTTCGTTGGTACTGAAGCTGTACTATCAGATCAAAACGCATAGCATTACATACAGTTATAACGGAACGGTTCCTTCGGGCGCACCTGCTACGCCATCAGGAGCAATGAATGTGGTTTATAATACGGCGGGTATAGCAGTTGCTGCAGATCCAACAATGACCGGCTACCACTTCAGTGGCTGGAGCACGTCCAATGCGTCGGTCAGCGGCGGCAGTTTCTCAATGCCGGACAACGACGTCGCGTTCACCGGCAGCTGGATGGTCAACACCTATACAGTGACCTATGATCCGAACGGCGGGGTGTCCGGGACGCTGGCCTCCGAAGCGGTTGCGTACCACGCAAACCCGACGGTCCCGTCGGCCGCGACGCCGAGCCGCAGCGGATACACCTTCGCGGGCTGGGCGACGAGCGCCGCAAACGCGACAGCCGGAACGGCGGATTTCAATGCGGGCTACGTGATGCCGGCAGGCAATATCGTGGTATACGCGGTGTGGAATATCATCCCCGCCCCTCTGGCCGCAGGCCCCTGGACAGTGACCTTCTCGGATGGCCACGGCAACACGCTGTCCACGCAGCAAGTGGACAACGGCGGGGCCGCGGTCGCCCCGACAGACCCCTCAAGGTCTGGGTATACCTTCGCGGGCTGGGACAAGAGCTTTGATAAGGTGACAGGCAATATCACGATCACGGCGATATGGACCCCATCTTCGAGAGGCCATTCGACAACGCCGCAAACGCCGCCGCCGGCGGAGCCGCCTACGCCGCAGCTGCCAACGCCGGTCGTCATTCCGCCGAGCGACCCCGTGACGCCGACCCCGACCCCGGCTCCGGCCCCGATTACACAAACACAGCCGGCGCCACCGGTGCAGCCTACGCAGCCCGCAGTGCAGCCGCCTGTGACGCAAGCAGCGCCGGCGGAAGAGCAGCCGCTCGACGCTATAGTGCTTGGCCCGCTCGGGATCGCGCTTCACCCGGGTAGCCAAACCGGGCACGCCTGGTCGCTGCTCTCATGCATCATGTCCATCGTGGCTCTCCTGACCGCGATCCTGCTTCTCATCTTCATACATTTCCGCAGGCGGAAGTACGAAAAATACGAGGACAAGCTTGAGGATCAGGGCCTGCTCACGGAAGCCCGCCAGGAAGAGCTTGACAAGCTGCGCAAGAAAGGCAAAACGCTGAAAGCCCTTGCCATCATCGCGGGCGTTCTCACCCCGATCGTATGGCTGATCCTTGACCTGCCGCTCATTGGCATGGTTTGGATCGACTATTCCACGCCTTGGACCGCGCTCGTGTTTATCATCACAATGCTCCTCACGATCGCGTTCAATCTTCGCAAAAAGAATCCCGACGACGAGGAAGCAAAGCATGAAGAACTCAAGCCGGCATTTGTGAACCAGGGCGCCTGAACGGCAAAAACCTGATCTGATTCAATAATAGAGGAGTTTTTCGTTGAAGCACCCTTCGCGCTGTGAGGCTGCAAATTACAAATTGTTTAAAAAATTACAAACATGGATTGACAAATGGAAATCAATGGTTATAAAATGCCTCTAGCAGCTTAAGTGACTACTAACAACGGGGGGTGGGAGAGTTTCTACATCGTGACAAGGGTGACGGCCAGTTGCCATAGTGCAAGTCTCTATGTTTATTTTGCGCGATTTTTCTATGTATGCTGAAAAATCGGCAAAATTTGGTGAGATTTAGACGCGTGTAGAGGGTTTCGGTTTCGAAAAGAGAGGGGCGGCAGTCAGTAATGAACAAGAAGAAAAAAGCATCCAGAAGTATAGCCGCGCTGACAATAGTCGCAATGCTCGCCATATCCCTCGCGCCCTCACCGGTCTTCGCGCTATATGGCTCAGATCCGGCCACTCCGGGCGCGTTGGTCAACGGCGATTTTGAAATCAATACCTACCCGACGACGCCGGGGAGCTATGGCGTTTCTGTCCAAGGGTCTACTCCGCCTGTGCCGCTCCATGATACCCAGGCCAATGTTTCCGGTTGGCAGACGACAGAGGGCGACGGCAACATAGAGCTGTGGTCCGACGGCTTCAAGCCGGCTTCAGGGAATGTGAACGCAAACAATTTCGGCGGAATCACGTATTACTCCAACAAGAACGTTGGCGGCTCCTGGTTTGCGGAAATCAACGCCAGCCAGTCGGGAGAGGCTTTGTACCAGGATATCCATACGATACCTGGCAGCCTGTACGAATGGTATTTCGACCATCGCGGCCGCAACGGGATCGACGCGGCGCAGATGCTGCTCGGAAATCCCGATGATACGGATCCTGCGGGGCTTTTGCCCAATGTGCAGCCTTACGCCCAGGTTCCAGCGTCGCAATACTACCAAGGTTATCAGGGCTTTTTCTTCTTTGACGAGGGTTTGCTCGATTCCCCACCCCCTCTGGTCGGTCGTTTTCCCACGGGCTATCTGGACTATCCGCGCCCCGTCCTGCCAGGCGGCACAAACCTTACCGCCAGCCCGACCCAACCGGGGGGTACGGCTGCTATCACACCCTGGTTTTACTACTGGATGATGGCGGACAAGTTGCCTGCGTGGCTAAGCAGCACGGATTTTGACGGCGTCACAGCGCCGGATCCGAGAACCGACCATACGGTTTTGCTGGCGGGCAGAGGGGAACGCGACACTGGCGGGTCTCCGGCGGCAGGTTCGGATACCAATTGGGCGCGGCACAAGGGTTTTTATCTTGTCCCAAACACAGACGAACTAACGCGGCTTGAAATGTACGCGGAATACAGCACATATTCCAACCATTCCGCCAATAGCACAGGCACGGCTGTCGGCAATCTGGTCGACAATGTACACTTCTTCCCTGTCGCCGCCCCGACCCTGAGGGTGGTCTACCAAGGAGACGAAGCCCCCAAAGCCGATGACATGTATTTGGGGTACCAATTGGATCCCAATTTCCCCGACACACCGAAATTGGACAACGGCATGCCGGTTCTTAGAACCGATAAAGAACCAACCGACGGGTTTGTCAATATTCCTGATTTCAAAGCAAAAGGGACGAATGTTTCATCAGACGGGTCTGGCGCCGCCTCGATGAATATCGGTGCGCCGTTCGTCGACTTTTATGGCAAGGATTATCAGACCGTTTCGTCCGGCGGCAAGGAGATAGTCACTGCCGATCCCGGCCTGTACGATATCCCGGTGGCTATATACAACGAGGATCCGTATATAGCGTACAAATACGTATATAACAACTACGCAACTCCACAAAACGGCATAGCTCCAAAGAGCGGCGCGCTGCTTAGAGACTCTGACTCCGACCCGCTGAATCCTGGTTCAATTGAAGATCCGAACTATCCAGCCACCAGCGATTTTCAGTATATGGGCTACGCGGGCGCGATCACTTCAAAAATTCTGGTCCTGCCCAGATACACTGTGGGCGGGTATGTTGACGGCCTGCCGGGCAAAAACAACAGCGGCGTGAAAATCGCGTATTCCTATGCCTACCCCCTCTACGATATGGAGAAGGGCGTGCCCACAGGGGACCACAAAACAGTCAGTGGTACTGCTGTCACCGACGAGAAAGGGCATTACAGTTTCATAGTCCCTTATGGGGCTACAGTGGGCTACGACACTGCGCCCCCGAGGGCGGACACCTTGTCGGCTGCCTACAGCAATGTCGCCGTGCCCGCCAATATCGACAATCTCAATTTCAACGCCCTGAGCGTCCAGTATGTTGACACAGACGGCAACCATCTCGTCGCGCCGGCAAACCTGGGGTTGTTCAAAAGCACGGATACTTACGACGCTGGAGCGCCGGCTATCGGCAGCGTCGTGACTTTCAACGGGCAGCAATATATCTATCGCGGGCTTGCGGCAGGTTCTGACAGCGCGGCGGGCACGATGGACGCGCCCCGGACCGTCGTCATGGTACACGAGCTAGTGATCAGCGACACGCCGGCCCCGAAGTCATCCGGCGGCTCGGGCGGTACGGTGGTCGTCACCTCCAGTCCCGCGACCGGCGATACGGCCAATCCCGGATTGTGGCTGGCCCTTCTCATCGTGAGCGTGGCCGCGGTCGTCCTGATCGCCGCGCTATTGCTCCGCCGCAGGCAAGCGCATACCGGAAAACCCGCCTTGAAGCGCTGAAAACAGCGCTGATCGCCGCGCTATTGCTCCGTCGTAGGCAAGTGCATACCGGAAAACCCGCCTTGAAGCGCTGAAAACAGCGCTGATCGCCGCGCTATTTCTCCGTCGCAGGCAAGCACATACCGGAAAACAGCCGGGTATGAAAACTGTACCGGAGAGCTTCGAAATGACTCCAAAAAGATTTTAGTGGCGATTTTTGCGCAGATTTTCAACTTGTGCACGATTATTGGGATATTATACTAGCAAAAAGGAAGAATAAGGGATAATATGGAAGATTTTCGCCGTTTTACGGCGGAAATCGGACAAAACATCAAACACAAGTTCGGTTTTTTCGCAAAAATTCGCCCTGCAATCTGAAACAGGCTTAAATTACCGATCCTGGCGGGCGGCGAAGGCAACCAGCGAAGGCAACCAGCGAAGGCAACCGGTTGAATTTTCCCGTCATTTCAAGCTTGATATAGGCATATAGGCAATCTCCTCTATTCCGACAAATGCAGATATTCTAACCCCATAAATACAGATATTCTAACCTGTCAAATACAGATATTCTGGCACGCTCTCTTTTGTCATGCAAAAAAACCTGGTTTTGTGTTGAAAAAACGGCGGGTTGCTGTGTGAAATGTGTTTTCCCGCAGCCTTAATATTACCTTATTAAAAAAATATTTAGGGACAGATATTTATTAATGGGGGATATTTAAGATGAAAAAGACAGCTATTATCAATTCAAAATCAAGGGTTGCCATCATTGCGGCCCTTTGCCTGGCTGCTTTGATGGTCTTTGGGAGCATGCCGGTTTCAGCGTTCCAGCTGAACGCCGGCGGGACTACGTACGCGCCCGGCGACAGCTACCCGACGACGCTGCAAAACCCGGGGTTTGAGGACGCGTCGCTGCCGGCCTATGCCGCGCATTATTCGAAGACCGCGAACAACATCATACCCGATACATATGTGCCGGGCTGGGTGTCGCCGCCGAACGACAACGACAACGACCTGGAAGTATGGCCAAACGGGTTCGTTCCGGGGCTGCCGGGCAGGATCAAATTCAGCGCGTACGACGGCAGCTGGTATGGGGAGATCGTCGCGAACGACGGCGATACCGGCATCTATCAGGATCTGTCGACAACGCCGGGCGGCCTTTACCAGTGGTCGTTCTATCACCTTGGAAGAGGAAGCAGCACCGCCACGAATACCTACGACTACGCGGAAATGCTGCTCGGCGGCCAAAGCCTGGACGGGCCGACCGCGGCGAAAACCTCCGCAAAGGTAGCGTCGCCGTACGCCCAGCCGGCATACAGCCTCGAATACAACGGCGGGAACACCACAGCCGTGACCGCGTCCGCTTCAGGCCTGACCAGCGATTTGCTTTTGCTGCGCGCCAAAGACGTAAACAAAGGCACGGCCGCCAATCCTTATGTCGTCAAGCCGTCGGATTGGACGTATTCGATGGGATACTATACCGTACCCGCGGGACAGACCGTGACGCGCTACATGCTGTATTCGTATTCCACGGCGGCCGGCAACCAGACCGGCGCGATGGGCAATATGATAGACGATATGGGCTGGATACCGATAGCGCTGCCGAACGCGCAGACGATCGAGGAAAACGGTACGCCGGGCCCCTATGATTCGTATTTGGACAGCGACTATACCGCCACGCCCGAAAACCCGCCGGACGTTTCAAAGCCCGGGACATATGACGTGGTCATGGATATCATCGGCGGGCCGAACGCGCCGGACGGCACGGAGGGGCAAGTGATCGGCACCATTACTTCAAAGCTGACGGTCCTGCCGTCAGCGACCGTGCAGTATGTGGACCAGGACGGCAATGTCCTCAGCTCCTTTGGCTCTGTCTCGCAGGTTGAGGGCGAGCCGTCCTACGCCGTGAACAGCATGTTCCCGGGGGATATCCCGGCTGACGGAACGTTCACATACACCGCGCCGGACGGGACGGTCTATACATTCGATAATAATGTGACAGGCGACGCGCCGTCGGGCGATTGGAACCCGGACGCGGACGTGCTGGTCAAGTATGAATTCGCCAAAGCGCCTGTGTCCGTGACCGTACAGTATGTCGACGTGAACGGCGCTATGGTCGCGCCGGACCAGACGGACAGCGCGGCGGCCCAAAGCGGGGACTCCTACAACACAGCCACGGCAGCGCTGAAACCGGCCACGATCACATCCGGCGCGGACAAGTATGATTATGTCGGCATGTACACGGGCAGCGATCCCGAATCCGGCAAAGCGTATACGGACAAGAATATTATTTATGAGTATCAACTGCGGCAGCCTCCGGATTTGTCGGCGGCCAACGTACAATATGTGGACCGGGACGGCAATGTCCTGACGGCGCTTGGGCCGGTCCTTCAGACGGCGGGCGAAACCGCGTACGACGTGAACGATTTGTTCCCCGGAGCGATCCCGGCTGACGATACATTCATATATACCGCGCCGGACGGGACGGTCTGGACGTTTGACGGCACAGTGAAGGGGGACGGCCCCGCGGGCGATTGGGCCTCCGGTACGGACATCACAGTCCAGTATGAGTTTGCCAAAGCGCCGGTGGCCGTGACTGTACAGTACGTAGACGAAAACGGCGCCACGATCGCGCCGGACCAAAAGGATAGCGAAGCGATCCAAAGCGGCGACTCCTACAATACAGCTACGGCGGCATTGAAACCGGCCACGATCACATCCGGGTCATCCGGGACAGACACTTACAGCTACGTCGGCGTGTACACGGGCAGCGACCCCGAGTCCGGCATAGCGTATACGGACAAAAATATTATTTATCAATACCGGCTCGTGCAGCCCCCGGCGGCGCCGGCAAACGCGGCCGTGCAATATATAGACGGAAACGGCAATGTGCTGACAGACCTCGGCACGGTCCAGCAGCCCGCGGGCGATACTTCGTACGACGTGAGCAATTTGTTCCCGGGCGAAATCCCGTCGGATACTTCGTACACATATACCGCGCCGGACGGGACGGTCTGGGTGTATGACGGCTCTGTGAAAGGCGACGACCCCGCGGGCGATTGGGCCCCCGGCACGGATATCACAGTCCAGTATGAGTTTTCAAAAGCGCCGGTGGCCGTGACCGTACAGTATATAGATATGGGCGGCAATCAGATACAGGCAAGCGCGGCGGACAGCGAGGCGACGCAGAGCGGCGACTCATATGATACGGCTACGGCGGCATTGAAACCGGCCACGATCACCTCCGGCGGAAACGAATACGACTATGTCGGTGTGTACGCGGGCAGCGACCCCGAGTCCGGCGTGGCGTATACGGACAAAAACATTATTTATCAATACCAGCTGCAGCCGCCCGTGCCGTCGCCGAACGCGACCGTACAGTATGTAGACCAGAGCGGCAATGTCCTCAACACATTCGGCCCGGTCCAGCAGCCCGACGGCGAGACTTCATATGACGTGAACGCTTTGTTCCCGGGGGTTGTACCGCCGGACACCACGTTCGCCTACACCGCTCCGGACGGGACTGTCTGGGTGTACGACGGCACGGCGTCGGGGAACGACCCGACGGGCGACTGGAGCCCGGACACGGACGTGCTCGTCCGGTATGAATTCGCCAAGGCCCCTGTGGCCGTGACCGTGCAGTATGTCGACGCGAACGGCGCCGCGCTCGCGCCGGACCAGACGGACGGCGAGGCGACCCAAAGCGGCGACCCCTACAATACGTCAGTGTCGCTCAGGCCGGCCACGATCACATCCGGATCATCTGGGACAGACACTTACAGCTACGTCGGCGTGTACACGGGCAGCGACCCCGAGATCGGCAAAGCGTATACGGACAAAAATATCATTTACGAATACCAGCTTGAGCAGCCCCTCACGCTGTCAAAGGCGACTGTGGAATACGTCGACAAAAGCGGCGATCTCCTGGCGGCCTTTGACCCGGTCCGGCAGCCCGTGGGCGACACTTCATACGACGTGAATGCGTTGTTCCCGGGGGCTGTGCCGCCGGACACCACGTTCACATATACCGCCCCGGACGGAACGGTCTGGGTCTATGACGGCATTCAGGCAGGCGACTCCCCGACAGGGACGTGGAACCCGGGCACAGATGTACAGGTCCGGTATGAATTTTCAAAAGCGCCCGCGGCAGTGACCGTACATTATGTCGACATGAACGGCGACGAGATCCAGGGCGACGCGATAGACGATGAAGTATCGCATAGCGGCGATACATATGATACGGCAGTGTCGTTCAAGCCGGACACGATCACTTCGGACGGAAGCACGTACGAATATGTCAGCCTGTTCTCGAGCAGCGACCCGGAAGCCGGTACGGCGTACACAGACGAGAACGTCATCTATGAGTACCAGCTGAGCCAGGCGCCCCCGGCCCCCCTGGCCCCGGGCGCGGACAGCCTCACCGTGTCGTTCATAGACGGTAGTGGAAACCCGATCGCCGCGGACATCGTCCAGGCTTTCAACACCGGCGACAGCTACAACTACAAGTTGCCGGCGGCCGGGGGGGCCCTCGTGGGATCGGACGGGAAGACATATGAGTTCACGGGGCTGTCCGGCAACAGCGACCCCGCGTCCGGCGTGATGAACGGCGACGCGCACGTCGTGCTTGTGTACAAGGTCGTGGATACGGCAAGCGCCGCTTCAACGACAACCGCGCCGGCGCAGACCAACGCCGCGCCGGCCGTGAACAATGCCGCGCCGCCGAAAACGTTTGACGGCTTCCCGCTCGATCTCGTTTTCATCGGCCTCGTCGCGCCGCTCTCATTGGTATTGGCTATACTGATCTGGATGCGCCGCAAACTCGCGAAACAGGGGACGAATTGATGGTTTGCATACCATCTGACAGCTCCCATTAAATATGCCCCACTTTTAATGTCCCATTAAAATAGGATAAGCCATCACGCCCGCGGCGACCACCGCGGGCGTGATGGCGTTCAGGCTGCAACCTCCCGCCCCCCTGCCTTACAGCAGCTTTTTTTCGTGGGCGATACGGATGAGGTCCGCGACGTTGCGGGCCTTCAACTTTTCGTATATCGTGTCGATGACAAGCCGCACCGTATTGATCGACAGCCCCTCGTTGGCGGCGATCTCCGAGCGCGAAAATCCCACGTTCAAATCGTGCAGCACTTCCATTTCCCTGTGGGAAAGGGTGACCTCGGTGTCAAGATCGTTGGCCTTCTTGTATTCGGAGATGAGCAGGGTCTGGTGCCTGGCGTAAATGGACGCCTTTTGGTTGACGTTCTTCTGCCATTGCACCGGGATCTTGCATTCCGGGTCGCGCATGGTGACGATCGTCAGCGTGCGCATATCCTTGCCCATCTCGACAAACGGCGTGATGATATCGTTCGGCAGGGCCGTTTCATAGGCCTCCTGCAGCGCGGCGAAAGCCCTCACCTTGTCTTTCAGCTGGTACCTCGCGCAGGCCTCGATAGCGAGCATTTCCACTCGCCCGTACAGCGTCGACACCCGCTGTTTCATGTCCTCGATATAGGACAGCAGTACGTCATAGTTTTTGACCAAATAATAATACCGCGCCTTCATCTGGTTTCCGAAATTGTCAAGCAGGTTTGTGGGCGTGAACGGCGTGAACTTGCCTTTCAGCCAGCCCGGTATCCTGTCCGGCTGACGCAGTATATAGTAATACCATCCGAGCGCGATATCGTATGTGGAGAAGCGGTTGTAATACTCGTCTTCCTCCAATTGGGCCTCCATGTCCTTGAGCGCCGTCTCGGCCTTTTCGTAGTCCCCCTGGCAAACCGCGATGCGCATGAGATAGAACCTTGCGAGATGAGCGGCCACATATTGCCGGTCCCTTTCCGCGTGCCCCAAAGCGCCGGTGATGAGCCGCCTGGCGGCGGTGGTTTCCCCCTGATAGAAAAGCAGCTCGCCCTGTCCCAGCTCATCCTGGCACTCGAGCCAGTTGCCCGGCCCCTTTGATATATATCCCGCCGAGCGGGTCACAGCTTCGTTGTATTCCTGCGGCGCCCCCTGCCTTGAAACGCCCGCGCGGTTCAGCCACGGCCCCAGCGGATAGCCGTCACGGCGTTGCCCGGCCGGGAATACCATAGGGCATTTGCTCATTTTTTCAAAATACAGATCAAAATCATAAACGTCGTCGGCCGTACACATGAGCTGGCGCAAAACGCCCCAGATGCAATATAGGGACCCCAAAGAGCGTTCCCGGTATTCGTCGCCGGCCGGGAGCAGCCCGAACTTCCCTTCATAGTATTTCAGCAGCTCGACCGCCTCCGGCCACAAGCCCGCAAGCATGAGGATCCGCACGCGCGCGCAGGCGAAGAATTCCACCCGGCTGTAGATATCCTCCGGCGCCCGGTCGAAAACGTTTTTCAAATGGCCGGCCACGCCCAGAAGCAATTGTGTAGGCGTTTCGCGGATAATAGAGACGATAGTCTCGTATTCCCCGATCTTTTCATAGTAGGAAAACGCGTCGACATTGAAGCCGCTCTGCGAATACCACTCGGCGGCTTTCTTGTAAGTGTCGTATATCTCTTCGTCGGAAAGGATTTCCTGCCGTGAGTGCAGGTACTCCAAAAACAAATAATGTATCAGATAGCACCCGGAGTATTCATCGAAACGCAGGTATACGACGCGCTGCTCACTCAGTTCCGCCAGCAGGTCCTCATCGCCTGCGGCGAGTATCGAAACCAGCTCCGCCGAAAGGCGGCGCAAGAGCGACAGCCGCACCAGAAAGCGCTGCAGCTTTTCGGAAATCGCGCCCCAGGCTTCGGTTTCCATCAGCTGAAAGATGTTTTGTTTCATGAAATCGCGTACATAGGTATTGTAGCCGGGCGAATTCTTCAGCATCCGTACAAGGAAATTGACGCTGAAGGCCCACCCTTTGGTATCCTGGTAGATTTCGTTCAGGTGCTGCGTCTCCGACGACAGCCCATGATGAAGCAGGTATTGGGCCAATTCGCTTTCGGTGAAACTCAGCTTCGATTCGTCTATATTGGCTACCATGCCCCTGACCAGCAGGCCCGAAAGGTTGATGTGCGGCAATTCCCGGCAGACCAGTATGATGGTGCGGTCTTCGAGCATATTGTATATGAGCCGCTCGATGAAATACATCACGGTCGCATTTTTGACGAGGTGGAAATCATCGAGCACGACTATATACCGTTGGCTTCCCAGCGCGCGGTCGCGCTGCAGCACATATTGGTTGATTTTGTCCTCGGTGTCAGGGAACCCGAGCTCTTCGCATTCCTCGGCGAGCGGCTTGTTGACCTGCGCTATCGCGCGCGTATAATTCGTCCAAAAGCTCGGGCCGACATTGTCAAATTCCGTGAGCTGTATCCACACAGTGGGTATGCCGCACTCGCGCACCAGATCCGAAACCGCGATGGTTTTCCCATACCCGATCCCCGCGCACACGACCACCACCGGTTTTTTCAGCGCCTCGGTCAAAAGCGAATTGATGCGCGGCCGCACAAAATACCCGTTGTGGTCCGGCTGCGTCAGCGCGTCCGGTCTGTCCGAAAAATCAGGCATAATTCTTCCCCCCTCTATAACCTTATGGCGATAGTATAGTGCTTTGCCGGCTATAATTCAAAAGAAAGCATCTGAAAACCGTTGTGTCATTTGCGATAATCTTTACTGTTCAACCAAAATATTGTCCGATTACTCCCATTCGGCCACCAAATGGAATTCAGCCTGAACTGTAACCAATAATCATTACTGTTCAACCCCACAATATGGAAATCAAGCGAATCAAGCAGGGTGTTCAGCGCGAATCGAGCATTTCAACAACGAAAATCTTTCATTTCAGATTGCAGGGCGAATTTTTGCGAAAAAACCGAACTTGTGTTTAACTGACGTAAGATAACTTACAAAACACCAGGAAAATCAACGTTAATTGGCAGCGGGTAGTTTTAATAGTACAAGAAACCTCGCGGGAATCTGAATTTAAGACAGGTTCC
>Ga0123357_10008389_pt1 | contig 12898 bp, 7 predicted proteins | sample TergutEmb28metaG_FD_89873 | JGI IMG/M metagenome (GOLD analysis project Ga0123357, IMG submission 89873) | Embiratermes neotenicus P4 segment gut microbial communities from Petit-Saut dam, French Guiana - Emb289 P4 | ecosystem: Host-associated > Arthropoda: Insects > Digestive system > Gut ...
AAAAATTCCGTAAAACAGGTTCAGTTTTGGACAAGCATCGTAATCGGCAGAAGTCAGTGTTAACACCAGGGATACTGCAAGATATTCAAACGGCTATTACAAGATCTCCCCACAAATCTTTGCGGAAATTAAGTATAATTATTTCTTAGTAAATATTAAATACAATCCACTTTTAAGTTGAACATCCTGTATTACCATATTACCGCATTAACGGTTCTTAGCTTAGCCTGAAGATGACTGTTGTAAGTCGAAACATGTTGCATTAGCATTATATTCTATTATAGTTGTGTTGACGGTAATATATAGTATTAAAGTGAATATATAGATACACAACGTGATGACTTCATTCAAAAAGATGTTTTGTAGCCAACTGCGCAGCTGTTCCTATTGGCACATGGTGCTCTCTGTCCTGCATTCACCAAGAGCATCGAATGTCAGACCATTGTACCAATTGTGAGGGTTTAGCCCGAGATATTGGGCAATGTCCAAAATACGTTGCATTTATTAAAATGTACCATCGTCAGAAACTTAGACAATATAACCATTTTGCACTAATATTTATGTGCATTGTCCTTTGTTGGAAGTTATTTTGGTAGGTCTCATCGACATTGGATTTTATGTCTGTACTAGAATGTTTGAGTGGTTTGGTGTCAGGGTATTGATAGACTATTAATGAGCTGCTTTGCATGCCTTACAATTAGTGGCCACGTTTTTGGTCAATTTCGGGCGTCGTCATTGTGGTCTAAATAAATTAGAAGCGCTAAACTTAAGAGAATAAGGCTAATTACCGAAATATTGTGGTATCTGAGACAATTCACAGTGTTGAGGAAACTGTCGACCTATCTAGTGATTTAAACATTGTTACAGAATTGTAAATAATCATAAAATTTCAGAACTTATTAAGATCTTTTACAAAGAATATCTTATTTATCCTACGGTTATTCTAATCCATAATAAAGTATGTTGCTAACAGATTTTATATTCCGTCTTGTTAGAAACAAAAGTTAGTGCGACTGAGAAATTACTTACCAAATAATCAGCCCTTCTGGGTCTTTACTGGAGTGCTGATAAGTCCTTAACCCGACCAGGAAGGAAACAAGCTGCGCATGTCAAAAGCGTGATGGGCAGAAGAATGGATTGATATGGGTAGGTTAGGGACATGTGGTGGGCTCATGCAGTGGTGTACCGAGGGGGACGGTGCCGTCCGCACCATACACACGATCTACGCAGCGGCTATCAAGACCACCATCCATCCACAAACTCGGTGCAGAAAACCATATACTGCAACTCAACATCTAATGCTCCTGACGATGGGCGTATGCGCCCGAAACATGTAGAGCTAAGAATACATCAATAAATTAACTTCTTGCATCAAGTTGGCATTTCACATTATTTCAAGAAGAAGAATGTTGCATGTCCATGGATTTCAATTGTACGAGTAAACCCACGATATTCGTGTTAGTGATATCAGGTATATCAGCCATTTATCGCGGTGTAAATGAGATCTTCGCTGTTCTGGGACGTTACACAGAGTAGATCGGTAATTACCGACACTTCGGGACAACACACGTGTCCCGAAACGTCGGTAACTAAATACCGATCCACGCTGCGTAACATCCCGGAAGAGCGAAGTTACTACGTTATTTATTTCTCTTGATAAATGTAACTTTCAATACTTCATCCTGTAATTCCGTACAAACATGGCGGATTCCGTCGACTTAAGAATTTATACAACGGAGCTTACACGGAAGTTAACCAAGCATTCGAAAATTTTACACGTTAAATTTATAGATTTTGTCCCATTACGTCAATTCGCCATTGCTTTTGGTATTTGCGTATTATAAATAGGAAATTTATGCAAACATAATTGGCACCTAAGAAAGACAGTAAAAGCGAATTTCTAAGTTTATCTTCAGATTTTTGTGGTTTCTATTCTTTCTACCCATCTGACACAGAATCTGTGTTGGTAAGGTATAGTTGTGCGTAATTGCTTGTATATATGTCAAAGCAGGGCATTTAGACATGGCCATTTGTTGCTGGGAAATAAATAGTAAGTATGAAGCACTTTGAAAATTACAGGTATTTTGAATAATGTGATTAGACCACAAAAGGTCCCGTAAGGAACAAGAATAAAACTACACAATACACCAGCCCTTCCAGTCTTATTATAGGGCAGCGAAACTTGGACTATTAAAGCAAGTGACGCCAGAAGAATAACAGCAGCATAGATGAAATACATGAGACGAACAGCAGGATACACTTCGACAGATTACAAAACAAATGTACAATTTGCAAAGGATTTAAAAACAACACAAATTTTGGACAAATTACTGGAATACAAGAGAAGCTGGATACAACATGTAAACAGAGTGCCTCGAAATGGATTACCCAGGGTAATGAAACACTACTGTCCGACTGGCAGCAGGAATCATGGTAGACCTTTGAAGAAACTTCTGGATACGTGAGACCGGAACGGGTCAACAAGTGGCCCAACTCCATGACAGATATATGATGATGATGATGATGATAAGCATTTTACGATTTGCTTTTTGTTAGATATTACTAAATAAGTAATTTCCTAAACTTAAAACATAAAATATCTTAGAGGACTTAATTTATGTACAGTTAAGTCGGAAAGTCTGATACGTATCTGATGGAGACCAGTACTTGATGTGGTTGTTTGAGGTGACGTGTTGAAACTTATGAGGATTTGAAATGAATAGAATCCGGAGAAAAGACTTTGAAGTTACCTCTTTTATATCGTAGCCATTCAATTCCTTGTTCTGTGCATTGTACGGACCTTTAATTCCTCATATGTAGCCGGTCTCGGTGCGCCTTTCGATCATGAATACATTTAAGGTTAATGTACATTCACAATAACATCCAATCTTCAGTAGTTGGAATTTAAATTCCAAAGTAAATCGTCTATAAATTTTGCGATAAAAGAAAAGGTGAGACTTCTCATTTGTTACGTAAGAAGGAAAACAGAAATCCTCTTTAAATGTAATAATTTCATGTGACGCCTATAACAGCCCAGAAGCCATCGTAATTATTTTGTAAGTATTAAGTGTTTTGAATAAACAAACAAATAAATAAGGCAGGAAACTAAGCTACTTGCATTCATAGACACTGCCACACATTGTCCTTATCCACTACATACTGCCAATTTTTCAAGCAGCATTAACCTTTTAAACACGAAGCGCAGACCGCATTATTTAAAGACCCAGTCCGTACCGCGCTGTAAACACTTTTCATCTCTGTTATAAAAACCAATCATTTTATGCTGTAAGTGGCACAAGTCGCTGTTTGTTCTCAGATAAATACAAAACTCATAAATACAGTGTGGGCAGAGCGTACAGTTGTTGAATGTTAAACTGTTGGTGCATTACGTGACCAGTAGGCGTTAAAAGGTTAAATGCACTAGTTAAAATATACAGCTGCTTAATTTTCACGTCCGTTTGCATAGTCGCTTACATCGTCCGTTACCTTCTTCATGTCCGTCCTTTCTTCCGTCCGTCCTTCCGTATATATCATCGCAGGTCCCACTGGGCCGATTTCCATGAAATTTAACACTTTAAAGGCCGAATTAAATCCCAACTGCTATTTGCTGTCATTATTAGCTCACCATATTTTCCACGTTAGCGAGATAAAGTTTAATAATGGGGACCGTCAAGGAAGAGGTAAAGCGATCCCATTAGAGGCCTGGACAGGCACTGATAGTTCCAGGAGGCTGAAGCTCCCAGATTTCGAGACAATCGACACATGAAGGTGTTGAGGTTGTCAGCCCTACGCACCGGTCGACTTTACCCCCAGGAAATTTTCCTGGTATTCATTTCTGTTAGAGGCTGAGTCGGCCCCAGGGCCATAGTGCGACCGGAAGGATTATGTAAATGAAGAATTCCAACGACACCATCGGGATTCGAACACGCGACCTTCCGACTTGTACGCAGTACTCTCAAGGAAATATGTAGAAGAAATCCATATTGGGGTAGAGTCAGCCACAAGTTTCGGGCAATTCACACGAAGACCGGACTAGGTTTTATTGTTACAAGCGACGTTAAATCGCCATGAAAACGCTGTGGGTGAGTAAAATGTATGATGCTGTTGCGACAGCCGAGGGGGTATAAACATTATGGGAACGCGTCACAATGTTAAGGTTGTACGTACGTTGCCTGTCTTCAGTAAAATTTCCTCCGGTTAGCAGCCGCGTCAGGTGGTTTTGCCGTGAGTAAACGAAAGTCATCACGGAACTGGGTTACCTCGTTTTGAAAACAGAGATGGTTCTCGAAACATTGAGTTGATCAACGTTCAAAAACCTGACGCGGCTTCCAGACCGAGAATGTTTTACAGAACTGATTGGCCATGAGCGCTATAGATTGTTTATTGTCTGGTTTGCATATGTAAATATGTAGGACAAGACAACCCATTGAAAGCTTACACACAGCTAAGAGAATGATCGTGAAATATGGGCCTTTAAATAATATTAGTTTTACTGGTGCGACTTATGTATAAACAGTAAATTGTTTAATTGCAAAAATTACAGCATCTTAAACTTAACAAATATTTAAAATGATTCTTTCTAATACTTGATGCTGGGTAATTTGTTTCAGAGATCATCGGATTGTAGGTAATATGTAACTGAGAAACGAATGGCTTCTACCACGTTCAGATAAGTAACAAGACACTGAAATGGACAGTCCTGTCTCAAGTGGATGACAAGGGAATTATGTGAAATACGGTAGCTTCCCTTGGCTTCTGCTGGAGGCAGCACTGTCAATTTTAACGTTATCCTGTTTGGTTAGAAGGCATTTCTTTGAGACGGAATTTGTGGTAGCAAAAGGCGAATGCAATCAGTGTTGAAACATACGCTTTCTAAAAAAAAGGTCTTGGAACGTTTCTTACGTTCGTTCACCTGATTGTGATGCCACAGAGAAACTTTTAGCGTATCTATCTATCTATGTGTCTATCTATCCATCCATCTATCAATCCATCCTATCTATCCATCCATTCATCCATCCGTCTACCTACCTATCTACATACCTCACCTACCCACCCACATAGCTACACACCCACCCACCCACCTACCGACCCATCCACCTACCTATACATATTTATATAAACATATATATTGAAGCATGACCTCATTTACTGAGGTAATGTTTTCGCAGCATGGGCCCGTTTTGTGCCTTTGTGCAAGACAATGAGCTTCGTTTGTTATATTTCGCTAGACTTTTTATCAGATGAGCTCCTATTGTGTTGAGTTATTTAGATAGTTGTGTGTTTATCTGACTGAATTAACCGTTGCATAGCCGGGGCATGGCGCAACACGTTTGATGTTCTGAATCATGCTCACTACTTCAGTAGTCCATACATATATTAAATGAAAATACAACCGCGCACTGTACATTTGCATTGAGGGTCTGAAAATAACTGGTGGCCTAGCCGCTGACCCATGCATGGTTCATGATTGGGACGCAATTTCAAATAATAAATCCACAACGCGTGATACTGCTGGCAATACAATCCAATGGTCAAATCAATTTACTTGATTGAAGGTGGCCATTGTGGTATTCAGCCTTCATATGCATATATCTGTAGAGATCACGTGACTGTTAAAAACAGCAAAAGGAAGAGCCTGACAGTTTTAATGAAAACGACATAACCCTCATATTACAAATGCTGGGATATCCCTGCGGTACTGTCGTTTGAAATCAAGAGCAACTGAATATTCTGTCTTTGAACACCAACAAATTTTCTGTCGAGTCCGCAGGCCAAATGACTTTGTTTCCTCTTGATTTGTATCTCGGTATCAAGTATGTAAATTTGTTGTCGCTATATATGAAGGGTCTTCTGTGTGGAATTTAACGACTGCGTAAGATATTAAGTGATTAATTACTAATATTCGGAGGTTATGATGAATTCTTAACAAGATCTGTTTATTCCAGCAGTGATTGGCCCCAGCAATAGCCCAATTTCGACTTCTAAAATTCCAGTAATTACAACAACGAACACATGCACATGAAAAAAATTAAATTCATATGGGTTTTGTAATGGGTGGTTGCGTGCATATGAGGGTTATGTGATGTGTGGGTGTGTGTATGTGTGGGTTTTTTAATGTGTGGGTGAGTGTATGTGTGGGTTTTGTAATGTGTGGTTGTGTGCATGTGAGGGTTGTGTAATGTAGGGTGTGTGTATGTGTGGGTTGTGTAATGTGTGTGTGTGTATGTATGGGTTTTATAATGAGTGGGTGTGTGTATTGTGGGTTTTATAATGTGTGGATGTGTGTAAGTGTGGGTTTTGTAATATGTGGGTGTGTGTATGTGTAGGTTTTGTAATGTGTGGGTGTGTGTGTATGTGTGGGTTTCATAATTTGTGGGTGTGTGTATGTGTGGGTTTTTAATGTGAGGGTGTGTTTGTATGTGTGGGTTTTGTAATATGTGGATGTGTGTATGTGTGGGTTTTGAAAAGTGTGGGTGTGTGTATTGTGGGTTTTGTAATATGTGGGTGTGTGTACGTGTGGGTTTTGTAATGTGTGGGTGTGCGTGTATACGTGTGGGTTTTATAATTTGTGGGTGTGTGTATGTGTGGTTTTTTTTAATAAGGGGGAGTGTGTAGGTGTGAGTTTTGTAAAGTGTGGGTGTGTGTATGTGTGGGTTGTTTAGTGTGTGGGTGTGTGTATGTGTGGGTTTTGTAATGTGTGGGTGTGAGTATGTGTGGGTGTTGTAATGTGTGGGTGTGTGTGTATGTGTGGGTTTTATGATTTGTGGTTGAGAGTATGTATGGATTTTTTAATGTGTGGGTGTGTGTATGTGTGGGTTTTGTAATGTGTGAGTGTGTGTATGTGTGGGTTTTGTAATGTGTGGGTGTGTGGGTTTTGTAATGTGTGGATGTGTGTATGTGTGCGTTCTGTAATGTGTGGGTGTGTATTGTGGGATTTGTAATGTGTGGAATTGTGTACGTCAGGGTTTTGTAATGTGTGGGTGTGTGTATGTGTGGGTTTTATAATGTGTGGGTGTGTGTAGGTATGGCTTTTTTAATGTGTGGATGTGTGTATGTGTGGGTATTGTAATGTGTGGGTGTGTGTGTATGTGTGGGTTTTATGATTTGTGGTAGAGTGTATGTATGGATTTTTTAATGTGTGGGTGTGTATGTGTGTGGGTTTTGTAATGTGTGAGTGTGTGTATGTGTGGGCTTTGTAATGTGTAGGTGTGTGGGTTTTGTAATGTGTGTATTGTGGGTTTTGTAATGTGTGGAAGTGTGTAAGTCAGGGTTTTGTAATGTGTGAGTGTGTGTATGTGTGGGTTTTATAATGTTTGGTTGTGTGTAGGTGTGGGTTTTTTAATGTGTGGATGTGTGTATATGTGGGTTCTGTAATGTGTGGGTGTGTGTATGTGCTGGTTTTGTAATGTGTAGGTGTGTGTATGTGTGGGTTTTGTAATGTGTGGGTGTGTATGTGTGGGTTTTGTAATGGGTGGTTGTGTGTATGTGTGGGTTTTGTAATATGTGGGTGTGTGTATGTGTGGGTTTTGTAATGTGTTGGTTTTGTAATGTGTGGAATTTTTAATGTGTGGATGTGTTTATGTATGAGTTTTGTAATGTGTGCGTGTTTTGGTAATATGTGTGTTTTTGTAATGTGTGTGTGTATGTGTAGGTATTTTGGTAATATGTATACTTGTATTTAATCTGTGTTGTATTTTTGTACTGTGCTTTTGTATTGTTTCTTTTATATGTATTTATTTTTAATTTTCACTAGTGTAAAATTACCGCCACCGAATAAAATCTCAATTGCAATAATAATAATAATAATAATAATATCATATAAAATTACTAGATTATTCAGCGCCAGGCTACGGTCTTCAGAGAGCCAAAATACAAAGGCATATTAAGTATTTTGGATTCCCTGAAGATGGCATTTCAGCACTGAAACTTTTAGGTTTTTTATGTTGTGTAGGATATTTAGACCGATCATGTTCGTTTTTTGGTTATTGTAATTAATTATAGCAATAATGCACGAAGTATACCATGTCGCGTTTATGAGTGCTGTCCAAATGCTAGGTTTGTCATGAATAATTCTGATTTTACCAACGAAATGAGAAGATACGAGTGTAGGAGAGCTGAAATATCATGAGTTCTACTAGTGATTTCATTATATACTGCAGCATTTGAGTTTTCTCCCCACCATCTTAAGACTAACCCTGTAAAGCCCAATGGTCACTTTGTGCACCATTTCCTTTAACATCAACTTGTTCTTACCTTTACCTTTGCAGTTTATTTGCTTCCTTGCTATAATTGACAGCATAAACACCAATTATTCGATGTGTTTATAATGTAAAGGTTTGTGTTCTCTGTAAGGTACATGCCGTGTCATTTCGCAGGCTATAAGTCGCCGGCCTCTCATCTCTGACGTCCGACTTCAATTCCGGACGTATCCGCATGGGATTTGGTGTGGACGATTTGGGACTGAGATAAGTTTTATATCCGAGTATTTACATTTCCCTCTGTCAGGATCATTCCACCAGTGCCCCATACTCCTTCTTCTATCAACAAATCTCTGTCATCTCAGCTAATAACGTATCGTTAAATAAACACACCGAAAGTTATAACTGTATTTTTGTATATATTTTATAAAAAGGTAAAGTGGTCCCGTTACAGGCCCGGTGTGGCCCAGGGAGTGGGTAGAAGTATAGCTCTACTCTTCCATGACCACGGCACTAGGAGGGGGTGAGTGGTCAGCAGCACGTCCCGGCCGCACTTTACCCCCGGGAAAGAACCGGTACCCATTTTACAGGAGGCTTGGTGGGCCCCAGGGCCGGTCTTGACGGGAGGAAACGTTCGTCTCCGCCGGGATCCCATCCCGGATCGTCCAGCCCGTAGTCAGTCGGTATACCGACTGAGCTGCCGGGACCACATTTAGTTTATATAAGTTTTCATTTTAAAAGGATTACTGGATATATAATCTGATAGAATCCTGTCAGTTTTCCGGTTGGTTATGGCCTTGTTTCTTTTCCGTTAGTCATCATACATAACCACGTTTTCTTTAGTATTCAACTTCTACGATAGACTATCAACCTAGATAAACCTTTCGGCCTAAGAAACACGATAAATGATATTCGTATTTAACAACAACAGGATATTCATTAAAACGTAGTTTAACCTTTCAAAGCCTAGCGGTTTCTTTACGTACCACCAGGTTTAACACTCAAAAATTCTACACTCTGCTCACTTTGCGTTGAGTGTTTTGTACGGAACTCAGAACAGACAGCGGCCTTTGCTGTATATATCATTAACTGATTGGTTTTTAAACCTATGGTGGAAAGTGTTTACAGCGCGGTACGGACTGATATCTTATTTGAAGCAGATTACGCTTCGTCTTTAATATCTTAAACTAAATGCATTGTGTTTTGCCTAAGACCTATTACCTCGTGAATTTTATAAGATGGGCCATTTTCTATAATCAGTACAAATAATAAACATAGAGACAAGTATGTTATTAGTGATGATTCATAATTCTTAAGCAATATAACACATTTTTATCCTTAAAGTCTTATGTTTAAATGGAAACAAAGCAAACCCTCGTATTTTTGTAGTTGCCTTGTGTTTATTGTTGTTTTCTTATGTGTATTTGTTGTACTGTGTGTATTGTTGTTTTTATTTTACATGCCGGACTGCTGGCTAGAGTCAGTATTCGGAAGGTCCTGCGACCGGCCACCTCGACACAGGTTTTTCTTGGTTTCCCTGTGCCTATAAGCAAAAGCTGAGATGGTTCCCAAGATTCCAAGTTACCACTACATGCTTCTCATGTAGCCCTCCCGACTTAAATTTATTAGTAACTAATTTCATATTATGTATACACGTAAAATAACCACTGCCACCTGGTGACAGCTCAATTGCAGTAAATAAATGCCATTATTATTATTATTATTATTATTATTATTCAAATATAAGACTTCTAAAACACGCAGATGTTAACACTTTGTTGCATCATTGAGCTTCTCTGTACTGGTCATCCCCTCGCTATTTTTAGTTCACTGTTCGTCATTATCCTCTTCTTTTGATACAGAGCTGCATAAAGTCCGAACATAATGCAGTGCTACTGAATAAGGCAAAACACGCCGATTTGTTTGGTAGTTTTAAAACCAGTGTTCCCTGTCAAACGTAATTCTTTGGCAAAAAAATGTTGGTGTCCTGACACTTTTTGATACGTAAATTGTAGAAATAAGCTGCATCAGTAACTTGGCTCGCATTTTAAATATACAGAGTTAACACAAAAAAACTACTTGATTTCAAGTAGTTATAAAATCAAAACTTATTGGAATATTTTTATAAATATGGGACTGTAGATACATTAACTCAAGAAAACTCAAGAAATGTTTAATTTTCCCGCCCGCCGACAGAGGGCAGTGAAATGCAATATGGCGCTCACTTTACAGCAACGCAGGGGCCGCGCTGGACAAAATGACCAAGTGTTCTGCAAGTGGCCCCCGAGATCACCGGACCTGACCGTTTGTGACTTTTTCCTTTGCGGGTACGTGAAGGACAGAGACTATGTCCCTACACTACCCGCAACCGTGGATGAGCTGCAGGAACGCATCACTGCAGCTGTCAAGTCGGACACGCCAGATATGCTGCAGAGATTCAGGCCCGAGCAATATTATCGCATCGATGTTTGCGGAGTAAAAAGAGGGGGGCACATTGAGTGTGTGTGGTACCACATGAAACTGTATGAGTTTATACAACTGTAGCCACCAATTTTGTAAGAATATTCCAGTAAACTTTTATTTTAAAACTACTTGAAATCAAGGAGTATTTTTGTGTTCACCCTGTATAAATGGATATAAAGCGTCTACTTCACGACATTACGAAATAATCGCTCTATCATTTTTGCTGATATATTTGGTAATAATGGCTTAACGTCACAGAATATGGCTACTATCATTTAGAACAAGCGAATGTGGGGATAAGCCAACGCGACAAAATGCATATTTATTGTATAAAACATTAAATCATGTTCAGTGGCTAATCAAAGCAAGGATGTTTCTCAAAATATGGCAACACAATGTTGTACTAGTGCGTACGCAAATAACATAGATGTTGTCCGCTCACCTAACACCCCTGTTCTCTCCGTGTTCATTGTGCACTTCGTATGTTTTGTACCGGGTTTGTGGTTAACTTTTCACTGTGAAATACAATGCAGTCAGCTGCTGGACAGTGGAGTTGGGTGCACGAAGAACTGCTGAATTTATATTATCATTCTACTTTAAACTGGAGCAGACCAAATCAGCTCTTAAATAATAAGAGAACAGAAGCTCATAAAATTATTGCTGTTACGTCATTTGGATCTAATATTAATTGAAACAACTAGATATAACATGTAGGCCCGGTAGCTCAGTCGGTATAGCGACTGACTACGGGCTGGACGGTCCGGGATCGAATCCCGGTAAGGACGAGAATTTCCGCCCGTCCTGACCGGTCCTGGGACCCACCCAGCCTCCTGTAAAATGGGTACCGGGTCTTTCCCGAGGGTAAAGTGTGGCGGGGGCGTGCTGCTGAACACTCACCCACTTCTAGTGCCGCGGTCAAGGAAGTGTAGAGCTATAACTCTACCCACACTCCAGGCCCCATCGGGCCTGTAATGGGATCACTTTAACCTTTACGTTTATTAGATATAACACACAAAAATATAAAAATATGTCCTGTGCCGTGAATACGTATGGTAGAGTGAAGGTATAGCTCCACAAGTTCTAAATTCGACACCTTAGGCAGGTTAGATTTCAGCTTCGTCAACCAGATAATTTACCCTAAAGAAGGAGACTTCGTTGTGTACTGGAAAGGCGGTAGGCAGGAGGACCCATACCTGCTCACGGAAGGCGGGGAACCCTACAGTAGGGTATATCAAAGTAAAGTTATTGCTCACAAATTTATCACGGATTCCATTATCGGAGGATACTAAAACAAGGTAAAATGATCCCGTTACAGGCCCGGTGTGGCCCAGAGGGTGGGTAGAGGTATAGCTCTACTCTTCAATGACTGCGGCACTAAAAGGGGGTGAGTGGTCAGCAGCACGCCCTGGCCGCACTTTACCGCCGGGAAAGACCCGGTACCCATTTTACAGGAGGATGGATGGGCCCCAGGGCCGGTCTGGACAGGTGCGGAAAATCTCGTCTCCATCGGGATTCGATCCCGGACAGTCAAGCTCGTAGTCAGTAGCTATACTGACTGAGCTACTGGCCCACATCGGAGGATATTAGGCTAGATATTTCCAAGAATGCTACATTAGGGTCTCAGGCACCATTTTGTTGTGAATGTGACGCCATTATTTAGAGTACTGTTACGTAATTTGAAAACTTGAGAGAGAGGGAGCTGAAGTGAAATTCCGTAAGTAAATGTACAACCTGCGATATCGAAGATGAATTATGTTTTGCAGACCATCTTGTAGTCCTATGCCACAAACACTGTCACTGTGGTGGAAAATCAACCTCACATCTCTTCGTAGGATATTTTGACCGGACGTTTGGTGGCTGTCCGTAATGGCGGTATGCTGTTTCCGGACACCACTTTGGAATCAGGAATCATAATCATAATCAGTTGCATCTTCAGGCTGCATCTTGCTGAGATGTTGGTAGTAGCATGGGGTGCACATAAATTCTCCACTTATTTGGGGGGACACGAAAATGTCTCACTGTCAATACATATCCACCTCTCTCGAAGGTATTTGGAGCCAAATAAATCCGGCCCTCATTTACCACACATACCACACTCTGCCCACAACTGGAAAACCCCCACGTAGGCTACAGACTGATGGCACTGAGGTTAATACTACACCCACCTCATCACACAACGCAACAGAGCCAACCAGTTTCCCTCCTTCAAACAGCGATCAGAAGTTACAGTTGACGGT
>Ga0123357_10008390_pt1 | contig 12898 bp, 7 predicted proteins | sample TergutEmb28metaG_FD_89873 | JGI IMG/M metagenome (GOLD analysis project Ga0123357, IMG submission 89873) | Embiratermes neotenicus P4 segment gut microbial communities from Petit-Saut dam, French Guiana - Emb289 P4 | ecosystem: Host-associated > Arthropoda: Insects > Digestive system > Gut ...
GGGATCTAGGAAGTTAAGGTTCCCAGATTTCATGACAACGGCACAGGATGGTGGTAAGGTTGTCAGCCTTACGCACCGGCCACCTTTACCCCCAGGAAATGCTACTGGTACTCATTTCTGTTAGAGGCTGAGTCGACCCCAGGGCCATAGTGCGATCGGAAGGACTTTATGTCAATGAAAAATTCCAATGACACCAGCTGGGATCGAACCAGCGACCTTAACCACTGCGCTACCGCGGTCCCCGTATTTCGTACAATACTCAGAATAGATAGGGATTTCGTACCTGACAGCATTAATAGACTTTATCTGTCATGGATGGAAAGCATGTCTGTGAAATAACAAGTAATTTTAAACTATCACATAATGCATTTCAAGCTTGGAAGGTTTAGCCATTTGGAAGTAGAAGGAAACGGTCGTTGCCCTGTTGTGATTAACCCTTCAAACGCTGAGCTAAATCCCATCTGCCATTTGCTGGCATTATTAGGAGCTCACCCTATACTCCACGTTAGCGGAATAAGGGTTAAGCTACTATCCTAGCAATTGCCGGCGTACAAAAAAGAGCCGCGACAAACCTCAGTGACGGTACCCGGTTTATGGGTCGATATTTCAACCCGGTACCTTCCAAATACGGAGTGCTAACAACTAGCCCGCAACATAATTTTTTAACGTAATTCAATGGCTTATTAAAATATTGTGTTTGATAAATCCTTGGGAGATTCTTACAAGCCAGTAAGAACCAAGGGGCAGTTACAAGAAGGCCATAAAGTGAAAGGAATCAGGTTCGATGTGACTATGTCGCATAGTAAATAGCAATGACTACATCCACGCTGATTTGAGTGAAAGGAAAGGGGGGAGATCAATCACGTTCATAGGAACAAAGGATAAACCAAAGTGCTAATTACCAAACGGTTGAAGGATTTTTATATCTTATCATTTGTTTGTAACTAAACATGAGCCTCACAAAAAGTTCGCCAGAGGTCAAGGACTGGAATAAACGTCAGACAATTTTAATTAATGTGTTTCATAATAAAAACAGTCACGACTGTACACCATGCGGTCAGTACAGAGGCGTAACACTACCACTGACACTAGACAACAACTCCAAGCCTAAAAATAACTGCAAATATTATCAAATTTGAAACTCATTTTTCACTGTTGCTTCATACCCATCGGCTTTTAAATAACAATACCCATAAACACGCATCTTTGTCATCTCTTGCTATAATCTCACCATGAAAGTAACAATACTAAAAATTTTTGATATTTTGCTGACCGTGCATCTCACTATAATTTTGGAAAATGACCAACTTAATGCAGAAATTCTTGTTTTATAATAAGTTTATTATATTCCTCTACATGTTTCGAGCACTATGTGCTCATCATCAGGAGGTCAAAATTGTGTTATACAGCATCGGGTATCATCGCACTCAGTAGGTGGCCGTCCGGTGCACAGGTTGAGAGAAGGATTCTCTCAACCCCTGCACCGGACGGCCACCTACTCAGTATGATGATACCAGATGCTGTATAATACAATTTTGACCTCCTGATGATGAGCACATAGTGTTCTAAAAATGTACAGGAATATAACAAACGTATTATAAAATAAGAATTTGTGCATTAAGTTGGTCAATTACTAAGATAATATTAAATAAACACCTTAAACCCCCCCACAAATCCTTATGAATTTGGTAAAGAGATACAAAAAGGGTTTTTATTTTTAATTTTAGTTATTCATAACAGGCGTTTGAAAGTGTTAGCTTGTTGTGGGTTGGCGCTGGTTGGAACGAAAAGCCTGAAAATGTGAGAGTGTGAGTTATAATCATGAAGGGTGTCCTCATTCTTGCGTTCATGTTGTGGCTGCTGTATGTCTTTGCATAATACAAGTTTGAGTTGCCAACAGCCTTTCTATACCTTGCAAACATTCACCAGTCATTTGTCTTTCAGTGCAGAAATTTGCAGTATTTCCAGCGACTATCTATGGTACTCTAGTTAACACGTGTTCGACAGGCTGTTAATTTTATTATCAGTTTTAGTTGTACCATTCCAAAGTTGCGGCCGTTTGTCAATTTCTTAGGCTTTTCTGCAGATAACATTTAAAATCCACTGTTTTAATTAGGTGGTAAGAATTCTACCAGTTATAAATAAACCCAAACTTACAGAACTCAAAAACAGCTATTACGATTGTTTTAAAATATTGATAAATGACATATTGGTTTGTACACGCGTATTTATTCGTCAATACGCTTGTGACTGACGAATGGTTGCAAAATATAAAAAGACTGTTGGACATCCCAGTAAATAAATTCTCAGGCTTCTCACGAGTCCCAAGAAATGTCGATATTTTAGTGTGTTACGTGGTAAACAGGCCTAACGACTCCTTTCCACATTACTTCAAGATTTACTCAGCCGTCGGTGTTACATGGCAATAAGCGAGACGAAAATTTGATACAGAATAGGAGGCAGGTAAATGTGTGCAAAGATGTACAAAGCCCTGTTTCCATTAAATATACCAGTACGTACCTGGACAGAAGGAGAAGGCTTAATAAAACTTCATGCAGAACGTTCGGTATGTCTTTCTTTACTTCATTGTTTCTTAGGTTCTTTATCATGTCCACGCACAATAACATCTGCATAAATCTCTGCACCTCTGTTTTATCACTACGGTACTCTGCATGTTGCATACACGACATAGTCCTGAGTTCACCATGATTATAAAAATAAAGAGCAATTATTTCAGCATTAACCGCTTCGTCTTTGCAGGGGTGTCACGATTTTTCTGCTACTTAAGACCTGAGTTTTTACACACTATTTATGCTAATTTCAGTGTTGCATATATTCCATTTAAACTCGAAATTTTATAAATGCAGGAAGCCATAAAGAAGAGATTAAATTCAAGGAAAGCTTTCTATTGCTTACATAAGAATGCCTTGTCTTCCCTTTTGCTGTATACAAAATGCAGTTATTAAAGCATAAAAAACATAAATCAAAATGTTGTGTTTTACCATCCAAGGTAAACTGCGCCAAGATATAATTCGATTTTGATCAACGGCTTTCTTTTTTGAAATACAACGTTAAGTTCATATGACTTGCGTTACATACTGTACGACTGTGTAGCAGGAAAATAGACTTTACATTTCCGTCAAGGAATTCTTTTAAATATAATATGCCAGGGTCTTCTCAGTAATTTGAGATAGTAAATATACCGTTCTCTTTCCAACATAGGAAGCAGATTATTTCAAGTTCCTGCAAATGGTCATGTAGGGTTTGTTAGCTTTTCTATAACTAATTTGGCACATTCGTTTGGAGAAAGAATAAAGATGTCCGTGTGTTGTTGCGAGAATTGAACCTTCGGGTCATCCTATTCTACTTCTACTGCTAGAGCGGAGGAACAAATTCCTGTTACATCATGTTGAAAATTATATTGAGAAACGTGTGGGATAGGAAGCCAGGACCGTATAATGCAGAGAGTGGAGGAGGAATTTTAGTTTCATCAAAGCTACTATTAAAACAAGCTAGTAAATCTAGGAATGACGTAACAATTCTGGTGCATTCACTCCCCATAATTATTACTTAGAAAACCGTAAGATGTAAGGAACGGTGTGCTTGGCATAAATTATATAAGAATTTTGTCTAAAACTTTTCTCTCTCAAAGATTTTGTGGTGGACAAATGGGTACTGAGACAGGTTTCCGCCAAGTCATTTGCTTTTCCCCTCTTAGTATCACAGCACCACTGTGCCATACGTGTTTCCAACTTCATGCTGTTCTGACCGGGCCGATAATCGGGCGAAACCTCGGAGACTTCACATAAGGCGATATCCTTCAGGAAATCGGGAGCACTGCAAAGGAAAGTACAAACCCAAATACTGCACACCCCTCCCCGGAGTACCACCACCTTCACTTAAGCCCACGAATGTCTCTGGACAGAAATTCCCCATTACACAGTGTTTCAATTTACGGCCACCCTCCGTATATCGTTACAAACTTCAGTGAGCAAACAGTGGCGCCATATCGAGATTTGACTCTAGTTTCTACATTCTCCTTTCTACTCAGGAGTACGAGGTGGCTTTTCACCGGGAAGAAAACGGTCAGAGCGTAGGCTGAACTTCCATCTATTACCAGTTCATGATCAAAATTCGCGTCCATGTCATGTGCAAGGGCAATTTTACCTCTACCTTAACCTACTTGATTTTACTTCGCTTTATACACTCCAACTGGAAAACTTCCAGAATACAGTTCATTTAGTATGGTCCAGAAGATAAGAGCGGGGCGTTGCGGTGTTCCTTCAAGAAGGCAGGGGAACCTAACGGCAAAGCGCTGTAGTGTAAAGAGCTGACACGAAGTAATGCTGACATCGGCGTTGCGAAGTGTAGTGTCACGAAACCAAAGCCGTGATTAACAACTGTACACCTATGGTCATAATGTTATGGCAGTAGAAGTGCTGGGTGAAGCACGTGAGCCTTCGTACTTAGGGAATTTCGTCACGTGCCACGTTTCGTGGAATGACGTTCGAGGTTCGCTACGAAATTAGTTACATTTTCGAGGATTACTTGCAACAACTCTCCATTTATGTATCCTGGGATACCTTAAATAAATCCATTCAGCAGAGTCTTCTTGATAAGCTAACGGGACCTCAGCTAATTAAGAAATACCTCGCATTTTATGGAACCCGAAACATCATTACCACATTCACAAGAATCCTCTCTCTCTCTCTCTCTCCCAACCCTGAACCAGATCAGTCCAATCCATGCCCCGTTACGCTTCTTGAAGATCCGTTTTAATATTATCTTCCCATCTACATCTAGGTCTTCCAAGTGATCTGTTTGCCTCAGGTTTTCCCACCAAACCCCTGTATGCACCTATCCTCTCCCCAGTACGAGCTACATTGCCCCGTCCATCTCATTCTTCTTGTCTTGATCACCAAAATAATATTTGATGACGAGTACAGATCACAAAGCTCCTCGTTATCTAGTCTTCTCCACTCCCTTCTGCCTCGTCCTTCTTGCGCCCTCAGCATCCTATTCTTGAATACCCTTAGCCTACGTTACTTCCTAATTGAGAAGAACGAAGTTTCACACCCTTATAAAACAACCCTGGGATATTTTGAGATATATTGCAATACAATTTTACAACAAACAAATCATCGTTGTTTGGAACGACTGTAAGATATTTGCAGTTGAAAGAGTGAAGGCTACGTTAGCTTCGAAAAGCCATTCTGATTCATTCGTCCTGATCAAACAATCACTATCTTCTGACACCCATTATTCCTTGTTTGCTATAGTGTCCGTGGTTAAATATACCGCCGCGTTTGTTGTCCTGACATTATACAGAGAGCTGTAATGTAAAAATAAGAAGTGCTAAATTAAAAATTTAAACAAAAGAAGAGAACAAACAACAAGAGAAGGAAGGGAGTTAGAAGGAGGATAGGGACAATACATGTCATCATGGTGATACCTTGACAAATATTGAGCAATATCACTGCAGGTTGAGTGAGGAGAAAGAAGATAATTAAACAGAAATAAGGTGGGAAAAAACGTTCTTTGAAGGGTCGATTACGACATTCGTGTTGAATGAATATGACATAAACCTAGGCGTAAAAGCGTGCTCTTCTGGCGCAGTGAATAAAGAAGTGTCAATATTTTGAAGCAGGAAATTCGTCTAAATAATACTTTAAAATTCATTTACTACTTTGCACGCAAGACATAGTGCCTCCATTACAAAAACCAACAATTGAATGCCGCTGAGAGGCATGTTAATTGTACACACATGGAGTTGGGCCATTTTTTGAAAGGTTTCGGTCTCACACTTTCAGAAGTATCTTTAATTGTCTCCTCTGGTTTCTTCTGCCTTTGGTCTGTATTTTTTTTATTATGCTGGTAATCTATTACAAGGCATTCTGTTTATATGTTGCAACCAGTTTCTTCTAAGTCCTGTATTTTGTCCAAAACTTGGGTTGGACTTAATTCCTTTGCAAATTCTGTATTTGTTTTACAATCTGTCCAAGTTTTCCTGCTGTTTTCCTCACATATTTAATCTCTGCTGCTATTATTCCTCTGCGTCTGTTGCTTTAATGGTCCATTTTTCGCTACTGTGTAACAAAATTGGAAGGGATAGGACACTGTATAATTTTATTCTTCATCATCATCTTCCTCCATGGATTAGGTCATTTGATCTGTTCCGGCATCGACGCATTGCCATCGTTTCCTGGGACGTCCAGGGAATTTTATTCTTGTTTTCTTAAACATTTTTGTGGGCTCAACATATTGTTTTCAATGCCTGTTATTTTAAAATATTTATTCAGTTTGTTTTCAATATCCACTTCTTTTTCATAATACAACAGTTCCCTAAATAGTTAAAGAAATTTACTTGTTCTATAATTTTGTTATCTATTACAATTTTACTTCTGAATATGGTGAGCTCCTAATAATGCCAGCAAATGGCAGATGGGATTTAATTCGGCGTTTAAAGGGTTAAATGCCATCAGTTTTTTTTTCTCTACAGGTATAGTCCAACCATGTTCTGTTACGTTTGGTTTTAATTTATACGCAGCTTTCTGCAAAGTTATCTTCTGTGTTGGATATTACAACTTAGTCGTCAGCCAATAACAGTGTTGATCACTTCTTTCTTGTTTCCTTCCACAACAAAATTTCTTCTGCAAAAAATGTAAAGTTGTCCCTGTCCACACCATGAATGCATATAAGGGAGCAAAGGTATAGCTCCACTCTTTCTTCACATAGACGCTATATGGTGGTCAGAATTCAACATCAAGCCCCACCGCTTTACGTCCCGGGAAATAACACCGGTACTCGTTGAATAGGAGAGCGTGGTCCCACAGCCGGTCTGGACTTACTGCTCTCCAAGCATGTTCATTACCTAATCTGAATTGATTTCATTCACAGTCACATTAGGGACATCTCCTTATTCTATATATTACTGTTCTCTGTTCAGAACCCTGCCGACTCCAGCACAACCGTATATTACTTTTTTGTCCTGTCAGTAAGATTTTTCAAGTTCCACCGTTTTAAACTATGGATTAAAAATTATTGAAGCTGTTAATCATAATCCAAAGAGCGCACGGTGTTGTTTTCACCCGCTTGTTGACTGCCAGATTTTACTTGTCGTATTTGTAGATAAGTAGCTATTGTTTCTTCGAATCCATGAGACGTCCTCTTTTTGGGGAAAACTTCCAGGGTTTATTCGCATTGATGCTGGACGTCCGGACCGTATCTAGCCTACGTCACATAAATACTCCTTAAATCTGGTTCTAAGATTCCTTTCCGTTTGTCTATGTATGTATGTATGTATATATGTACGTACGTACGTATGTATGTGTGTGTATGTGTTTATGTATATATATATATATATATGTGTGACTTTAGCGGAGAGTCAGTTGAGAAGAATTAGAATATACAGAAGAACGTCTGGGCTCTGAAATGAACGATAAATATGTTCTGTTTTCTCTACCCGTATACACAAGTCTTGCATACAAGGCGACGACAAAAGATGACAGCCCGTACAGGTAACTGTTTTCACAGTTCTAATATTGGTTCAGCAGAAATAATGACAAAACCACAGATATATCTGTGGCTTCGAAGTCAGAAAATTAAAAAGATGTAAAATCAAATATTTACTTACGCTTCAGAAGTCATGTGCACGAAACGGATGCCAAGACTTTCGAAATCTACAGTGATCACCTGCTGGAATATCGCACAAGGGCCATTGCAGTAGTGGGTACAACTGCTGTCGACCAGAATGTGGAAAACTATAAGAGGTGCCTCAGAGCGTGGGCAAAGGGGCGCCGGCTTTCTACCCAACAACGTCCATGTGTCAGGAGAGTGTGACCGACTCAGAGCCGTGCTAAGATGACTCCTTCCTTCTGGTGGCCCTGAAGGAAGACTGTCACACTTGCAAGAATATTTTCACAGTTCGCAGTTAGTTGACTTCCGTAAGGGTCCATTCAGACTGCCGAGCAGAAAAACAGGAACATATGTATCTGTTTCAACATCAGCGACACAGCAGTCCCCCATGTTCCATGTTCGCACTGCCGTTGGTCACTGCCACTTTGGTTGCCAGGCATGGTCAGATGACCAGGTATCCAGCAATAGCCTGCCGATTCCCTTGGCTTGTGGAGGCGGGAGGAGTTTGCGACATTTCCATGATAACGGGGCGGTAGCTGTGTAAGTATGGAGCCTGAAGAGCATGCTGAAGGTTTCAGCAATAACAACACTGCTGTGCTGACGGATGAAGCAAACAGCTTTATGTATGGCACTCATTTTGGCCGTATAGACGCTATTACGGCTACGGATGTTGTCTCTATAGACGACGGAACGACCAAGTGAACGTTGAACTAAAGGCTCGTCGCTCTAAATGACCGTATAATACGGACAGGTGGAAACGTTTCTCATGTAAACACACCCAGGAACAGCCAAATTATATGTTGGGTATTTTCAGTTTCATATTTTTGGGCATCAAATACGAAGGCAAAAAGTTCTGAAGCGAAGACAGGAACAAAATTTTAAAATATTATTTAGACGCAATCCGGACATCAGGTTCACCACTGCATGAACATTCCGTCAACCTGAAGTCAAGTCTCTGTCTAATAGCAGATAATTTGCGTGAACACCCATGCTAATGACGACTGCTCATATGCTGGATAATTTTCATGCCGAAACTGATTTATCCAGCCGTCGGCCTTGTACATGGCCCAGACCATCTTTTGTCCACCAGTTCAGTTTCCATGTGTTTAATACGAAGCATGTAACAAACACAAGGTAATGTTCATTCTCACAGCTACTGAAGCAGCGAAAGTAACTCCCAGATTTATTCTCATGGCATTTCCTGCGTCTCGAAGAGAGTGAGGGAGGGAGGGGAGAGAGGGGAGACCTTGAACCATGGGAAATATCAGATCCGTTTTTCTTTTTTCCTCCTTCCATTGTTACGTAAGATCTGTGTATTATTGCGAAATGGCCAAGGCGATATTTCCTGCAGTGATAAATCTTCTGCGAATTAGGATTCCATGCAGTATTTGATTTGCAAAGTGAGCCACTTGCGCATAAATTCAGATCCGGGGAAGGGGAGTGCCTGCACTTGACGGTGTAAGGCAAATTAGGTTTGGCTCTATCGGTCCGGTTTAATTCATACTTCGCTTTATCTTGAAATTCATTTCTCAAATTGACTTATAAAAGCTATACATACAGGCACGCGCACACACACTTACGCACATACAAACATAAAGATCCACACACTTACAAGAACAGAAATGTTTATGGTTTTGCACGTTTCAAGATTTGGCAAGACAAAAGCCTTTACACTGAAGGGCAGCACTAATGAAGTGTCTGCACTGGCAGCTCTATAAAGTGCAGTTATTAATAAGATGCATATCTGCACCACGTGCTTTAACGTTAAAATGTCTGAATTTGGCCCCCACTACCTCTGTAATTACCTCCATAAAGCAGAGTGGTTGTAGACTACATAGATGTTCTTCATCTAACGAAGTAAGTGGCCGCATTCTATAATTTGAAAGTTCATTACCATGTTCACAACAGCCCTCTATTGTTCCTATCCTGAGTCAGATGTGTCCAGTCCACGGCATCCCATTATATATGTCTAAGATCCATTTTTAATATTATGCTGTCGTATGAGCCTAGTTCTTTGAAGTGGTAATTTCCGTTACGCTTCCACTCCAAAACTTTGTTCATATTTCTGTTCCCTCTATACGTGTAACATGCCCCCTCCCATATAATCCTTAATTTTGTCACTCTAAGATCACGTGCTGATGAGAACAAAGAATTTTTCCCAGACAGTGCATGTATGCGTTTTGTGAGATCATGAAACTCAAAATAAATTTGAGGGTTGTTTGACCGTGCATCTTCCTCATGAAATAAAGTGAAATGCCAACCTGATGCAACTAGGTAATTTTATTTTATTGATGTACGTGTATTCTTAGCTCGACATGTTTCGGGTACATACGCCCATCATCAAGAGCATTAGATGTTGAGTTTCCGGTGCGGATGGTGCCGTCGCACGGCACCATCCGCACCGTAAACACGACCTACGCAGCGGCTCTCAAGACCACCACCCATTCAAAAACTCGGTGCAGAAACCCATATGCTGCAACTCAACATCTAATGCTCCTGATGATGGGCGTATGTACCCGAAACATGTCGAACTAAGAATACATCAAGAAAATAAAATTACCCAGTTGCATCAAGTTGGCATTTCACTTTATTTCATGAAAATAAATTATCTCACTTAACATCCTTAAACAGATGGAATTTTTAATGAAGGCACAGTGTGCTTTTTGTGAAATTGAACTGTATTTTTGTACAGTTTTTATACAAATATATTGGTGCAAAGGGAAATGGATATGCTGTATGCAGTACCGGCTGTAGCTGTCAGCACTCTTACACTCTTATAAATGGACGCGAGATCAACGAGCTTTGAAAGTCCCAAACAGCTTGTTTTCTTTAATCTTTGCGTCATTTCGTTTGGTAGTGAGAGGCGAAAATGTCCCTTAAATCTCATCTAGACCATTGAATAGAGAATAAACTTATAATTCCATAGAACGAGAACGAACCTGTGCCTTTCAAGTTGTGTCTACTGGCTCGTATCAACACACATGCGGTCTGAGCACTGCCCGCGCCTTCATTGCTCGAGGGGAATTGGACGAGTGATGCTGCCGGCCTGTGGATCAGAGTGCAAAGGTCAGCAAAATGGGAGCAAGAATAACATTTCAAATAAAAAGTTTGATTTAGTGCGTCCAACAAATTTTCAACTATTGTGGCAAATAAAAGGAAAAACAACAAATTATTCGATTTTTAATGTTCACGCTACTTTCTGTTACAGGCGGCTATTGACATTGCTCGCTCCAGGCGCCAAAACGCCACTCATTTGTGTGGTTAAATTTACTTGTAATTTATTTCAACTTTTTCGAAATGTCATCTGCTCCAAACTCTTTGGTAAACAGAATCTAAATATGATTGCGTTTCCTAAATTTATGAATTTATGCTCAAGGAAAATATTTTAGTCACATTTGTATTATTATTTCTTGCTAGGTGACAATGTGCATAACAAGCTATTCATTTTACAGAAAATATCACTTTGGAGACTGAATTTGATAAAAATAACATTTTAAAAATTAGTTCGCACCTTATAGAAAAGGCATCGATTCTTCATTACAAGTACCAACCAGTTAATTAATACTACTGCTGCTATTGGGGGAATGGCGGCTCTTTGTGTGTTCCGAGTTTCAGAGAAAACCCACATATTAATTTTTGGAAAAAATCTGGAGTTCCTTAACCTTGCAGCAGGCAATGTTTTAAAGGGTTAATGTGTTGCAGTTCATGTGTCTTCATTAAATTGTCACTTAGTAAACAAGGATTTGAACTGACGCACGTCTGTTAGACAACAAGAATGGCAACGGCTCCACCATCATTCATTTATTTTCTTGTCTCTTGAGCGGCACATTCAGATCGAAAAGGCGAAGTACCCATTAATCATAACACTGTGAAGGTCGCTTGGTTTTCTGCACTTGTTTTCTTCAGAGCGATATATCTGACCTTATTTTAAATAAAAAATACCTGAATAGATTAAGATAAACAGACAGTATGCTAAATAAGGTGTGGCCTGTCAAAACGAACGCTTTACTTGTCACACTTACACAAAAATTTTTGAATAGCAATTAACATAATACTCAATTACGTCAAAATAAAAGATTAAAGTAAACAAAACTCACTGCCATTCTACGGGATTCCCCCCTTTTTTATTTCATATAATAACAACAGAAACAAGACTGTAAATGGCGTCTACCGTGACCAGTTTGCAGGTTTCAGCAGGACGTGCTTTACTCTCAAAATGTCATAGATTTTTACGGTACATGCGTGAATGTAATTTCGTTTATGCCCGCAAGAAATGTATGGCTTTCGTTATGTATATTTTCATAGAACCTATAAATTTAATAAATTTCGCAAATTTCACGAAAATAAACAGGAACATTTTTGTGGCAATTATGGGTAGAAATTAATTGACGTTCTTAAATAAAGTACGGCTCCCACTTCACCTATTCCCAAGAAACTCACATACAGTGAACACTGTTTTTTTTTAACATCTCAAGTAAAGAATTTTATCCAAATCGGAAGAAAAAAATAGAAATTATGGGGAAATTTCTATTTACAATCTTAAGTAAAGTAGGGTCTTCGTTGCATCCACTTTCACGAGACTTATACATCGTCGAACGATCTTTGTAGGTCTACATAGATTTCATGAAAGCCCTACGAACGGTTTAGTCGCTGATGTTAGATCACAGTCAGGCAGACAAATGGGCAGACAGGCGGACTTGTAAATGAAGGGGGGACTTGGTCTCCACATAGGACTTTCTTCTTTACTTCGTAAAGAAGTTCTAATAAGTAAAGTTACCCTTGTGTACGCCATAAATTCTTAGTGAGTGGAGGTACAGCTCATTTCCTTTTTAAGTTCGGTACTATATAGAGTGAGAGGGCAGCTTCACGTCCAGCTGCTTTAAGTATCTACTGCAGTGGCCTAGCTGAGTTTCTTTGACGCCCGGAGCAAGTGATCAAAATGATAGCCCCAGACACAAATTACGAACATTAAACAAAACCACATTTGAATCTCATCGTTGCACCGTGCATTTCGTAAAATCACTTCAACTATTAACCAACAAATGCACCTATATAACTTTCACTTAAAACACTTTAAAACACTTAAAACCACCCCGAAATGTTTCGATCTTTTTAGATCATCATCAGGGAGTTTCGTCGTTCCTTGCTAAAGTTATTACATATTCACGATTTAGTTCGTTTTGGTAAACAAGGTGTTGTGGCAGCATGTCATGTTGTGTAGGAATCTGTTGTAGAGAGTGTAGTTGGCTAGGTATGCGTCGTA
>Ga0123357_10008391_pt1 | contig 12898 bp, 7 predicted proteins | sample TergutEmb28metaG_FD_89873 | JGI IMG/M metagenome (GOLD analysis project Ga0123357, IMG submission 89873) | Embiratermes neotenicus P4 segment gut microbial communities from Petit-Saut dam, French Guiana - Emb289 P4 | ecosystem: Host-associated > Arthropoda: Insects > Digestive system > Gut ...
CCTGTGTGTGAAGGACCCCCTTTTTTTTTTCTCAACCCCCCCCCCCCCCGCGCCCCCTCTTTTTCCCCACATATTATTCCCCCCCCCCCCCCCTCTCTCTCTCTCTCTCTCTCTCTCTCTCTCTCTCATCATAACCCATGTCACAAGCCACAAGACCACAGTCTTAATTCTCACCTCAGTGAAAACCTCAAATCAAACCTTACACAAAATTTACTTTAACAATGTTATAAGGCAACCAAAGCATGAGAGTGATGACAGAAAATCAGTACCAACTTACTTGCATATCATGGGACAATGATATGATGACTGAATTGCAGAATTCACCAAATAATTAAAAAAACCTTAAAAAATACACTGAAACCATAAGGTAAATTGCCAAAAATGACTAAACAACCCAGCGGAGGAAGCCTAGGAAGATCTCGATAGAGCAATTAAGAATCTGGTTTTTAATACAGCATTTGTAAAAGGCACACAAATCAAACAGGCTATACAGATGAACACTTCTGTTTCTTGCTTTCACTTTCAGTACAGTTCATAGTCAGTCTTAAAAATTTTACTAGGAATTCTGTGAATTAATATTACTCAACAGTATGCAATCAACAGTAATATAAATATATAAATATCGTCTAACACAACTTTAATTAACATAAGTAACAAAATCAATAATAATACATAAAATAATCTAAAATGCAACCAAAATTCTTTCCAATTCGATATCTATTATACAGGTTCACATACATACAACATCATATCAACTACTCCTCAAAGAATACTACTCACTGTAACTTACTACAGTGGAACACTATTGCATTCATAGACCAGAACAATACATCTTCATACAGAAGACACACCACCACCTCAACGAAGATTCCACACCATAATCTAAATAGAGTCGGTCCCAAAAATCCCAACCACTGTATTTACTATACCCCTCATACCTTACCCCATCTTTTATTATTCATACCCTTAAAATTTTAATGGTAGTTGTATATTGAATTTTAACTCGTAGTATTTTTAAATAATGTAATATGAGATCTCGTAATCAACATAGCATTGTCAACTTTACATATTACCTTTTTAAAAAAGTTTAGCCTGAAGATGGCTCCAGACGAACAAGCCAAAACATTTAGCTAAGAGATATGATTGAAAATACATTTTAATAATTGCCTACATGAAAGTTGTGTTAGGACTATATTTATATTTTATACTTATATTACTACTGAAACACAATGGAGATGTCTCACCTGGGGAAGAAGAAAAAAAAAAAAAAAAAAGCAATCAAATGGACCTGTAACTGGCATGGTAAAAGTCAGAATGACTTCTTCCATATGCGTTTCTGCACACATGGCCCACAATGCATTATAGTCACTATCTGTGACTTGTTGAGTGCCCTTGCACTTTGCATTTCACATGGAAAACACTGTACATATATATTTTTGTACCGCAAGACATGCATATAATTACTACTAGCAATCTGATTTTAAACAATAGCCACCATCAATTATGGGATGCATTCAACACGTTCACATCTAAAGAACCACATCACTTTAAACAAAACAGCACAAAACACTTCTGTGAAAACTTAAGTGTACAGAGTAGCAATAATCGAACTACCAATAACCAAAGTTTTACAAACAGTCTCCTCCTGACCTTAGGCATACACATTTGTATGATGCCATGGGCAGTTGATTTCTTTATGTGGCTAGTAGGTCTCAGTTATGTTTCTAGAACCCTATCCATCAGCACATTAAATCAAGGTAAAGGTTCTTTACTATCTTGTTAAAGAAAAGATTTAAATCTCATAACAAAGTAATCTACACACAGTTTTCAAGTGTAAACTTGCTGTACCTGAACAACAAAATGCAAAACATTCTCAACTTGTACAGTAGAATTCCTTTTCACAGTTACTGATATGCCAGAAATCCTAACCGTTCGGCAGCTGACGAAAATAGACCCACAACTGGACGTTTCACCATCCATAGCATACACTGCACTGATTCCATGATAAAAGATTATTTAAATACTGTCAGAAGCAACTAATGTACAATATAAATTAAAGTAAAAAAAAAAAAAATAAATAAATAAAGTATATAATATACATTGTGTCTGGCACTATATAAATCTTTCTTTGTTACAAATTAGCACTATGTAATGATACCATAAAATTTGATTCTGTGAATTTATCATGTAATATCTGGGTTTTATTGGGGCCATCAAGATATTACAATGGCTTAAGAAGATCCCAATGTAAGTAAACAAGGTACTACTGGCAAGAGGAAATATGTAACTATAATGATTCCTCAGAAACTTGAAATAACTGGGACGCCTGAAAGTGGCAAAAGCCAAAGTGTGGTTATGGCTTCACACAAGTGGATCATAAACTAAACATGATATAATGAAACAGAGAGACCATTACGATTATTTAAGGCATCAACTTTAAGTGGGATGAGCCTTCTGAAGTGACAAGACAAGGAAACAGCCTAAATTAGCACAACTGGATAAGGTGTAGTATAAGGCCAAGCATTCTGAAGGAAAACCTGTGACTGGGCCTATGATAATTGAAAAAGCCATGTTTCTTTGTTATGGAATGAAAATAACTAACTTATCTGAAAAGAACTCAGATCAGTACTGGTACTGTATGATAAACCAGAATATTTGATAATCTGATAATCTGGCACCTGTCTGGTTCCATGTGTGCCAGATTAAAGGAATTCTACTATACGTCCTTAGTTTGCCAGTACAAAGCAACAGACTGAACACACACACACACACACACACACAAAGACATGTACAATCAGCACAAATGTAAACTTTTACTTTCATTGTTTCCTACCATGTGTTTCAGCTGTAAACAGCCATCCACACGTAGGCGATTAAATTACATACAAATCAGCGCATTTTTACAGTGTCAGTTTTGCAACAGTGGGATCCCACGTTTGTACACACGTGATACAAAATCATAAAATCTTAAGTCATTCTTAAAACAAATCCAACTAGATACACTAATTTCTCAAATTTATTTTTGGAATAAAACTCTATGTGTTTTGGACAGTTCCTCTGTCCATCAACAGGAGTTTTTCACTGTACACACAGCAATTGTATATGTCATACAGGTTTGCTGACAGCTTGCGAGGAGGATCAGGATGGAACCATCCTGATCCTGCTCGCAAGCTGTAACTGTAACCTGTATGACATATACCATTGCTGTGCGTACAGTGAAAAAGTCCTGATGATGGGTAGACGAACTGTCTGAAACATGTAGAGTTTTATTCCAAAAATAAATTTGAGAAATTAGTGCATCTAGTTGATTTTATTATAAAAATTTATCACGATGCACGGTCACCTGGACGTCACATTCTTAAGATCATATACAATGTAAAGTAAAATCCAGACTGTATGCTATACATTGCATAACAAACTCTGCAGTCTTTCAATTCTCATAGGATAATTTTGTACATATACCATATACACATATTTCAAGAGTATAATTTGTATAAAAATGTGGTATCCCTTCATTACAAAGGTGTCAGTGTAAAAATGAAATGATTACACAGAACTTAATGGACTGCATGATGGCTGTATAGAGTGAAAACATATAGCATTGAGCAATGAAAATAAAAGCATGTATGGTCCTTCACATGACATCATAATTTTGGTAATCTTGAACTACAACCACAACAGATAAATACCACTCTCATATGAGTACTGAAGAAGTCCTATGCATCCTTTAATATGGACAACAATGCTGCATTTTGATTAAAAATAACTTAATCTCACTTAGTATCTGTCCAATGTGGAAGCACATTTGACTGTTTGTGATCCAACTGCCAAATAATAGTGTCACTAAAGCACTTAAAGCTGAAGGTTAATTACAATGAATGGGAACACTGTATTTACATTTACAAATCAGGTGTTCAGATACTCATTTTCATGAAGTAATACAGATGCCCCTAGGGACCACATCTGAGGCAACGCATGCATTACTCTGCAATAAACATATATTCTTGTTTCCTGCAAACATTCTCTCTTTTCACATTCCAGTACAAGATTATAACACTCCTTTATGTAAATGATTAAATCTACTCAATCACATTTTCCACAAAAACTGAACTAGATCTACTTCAAAATAAATTTTCCTTCATACACAAATGTTCACCCAGCAAGCTTCAACCACGTATGGGAAATAACAAAATCATGATTCTTGAAACAGAAACTACACAAAGGATAGCATTTACATGTACCTGTTAATTCTGCAAACAAGGGGTGAATTATGAAAAGCAAAATGACATTATTTTTTACACTGGAAGCCACACTATTTTGTTGAACACTTACATATGAACCTACCACCAAAATACAACATATCACATATCATTAGCTCCGCATGTTCTGATAGGTCACAATTCTCAGGAGCAGTTTAATACACATAAACTATTAAAGTTTAGAATTGGTAATTATACCTCATACATAATTACTACAGGGTTTTATTTCTTGCTGTCTTAAAACACACAGATGAATAAAATTCTGTACAAAAATATTAGTCAGTTTTTAAATTATTCTGCATAATTCTATTTTTTCTGGATAAAACATTTTAAATTATCCACTAAAGGAGTACAAAATTCTTATAGATATAGGATGGTGATAGGCCTACCTTTAGTAATTCATATTAGCAATAATCTGTAAAATATTTACTCTTGTAAGCAATAAAATTATGACTTATGATTCAGTCCAATGACCATCTAAACATGCATCCAGCACACCAGCCCATAAGATATACTAACTTACATTGTTGGGTTATAAATTTGTACTAACAGAAAATTTGAAGGACTCAAAATTCTACAACTAGATATTAAATTTTATAATTTTTACCTGGTGCTGCTTTTTATTTTACTGTATGTTTAATGAGGTACTTCAACACATCTGAAACTGTTCACATTTCCCCCCTCCCCCTTTTTCTTTTGTTAACTTCATAAAATCTTAATGGAACCTACATTAATTGCAAAACCTTCCCTCCATGAACTACTGGCCCATTACCTCAGGAAGGCCACTAATAATAATTCACTCATTTGTAAAGATCTAAGTTACATTTAAGTAAAAGGCAGTTTATCAGTCAATTTATTTTGATGATCAGCCCCTCCTTCACGTTTGTAATGGTAATGCACGGCACACACACTACTGACTACTAAATATTATGGACAACAGCCTAGAATTCCTTTGCATTTGGGGAATACTGGATTTCATTCTAAGCTCAGAGACTGACCATTCTGTCATTTTTGGTGGATTTATTTAGTATCTCAAGGCAAATGCGAGATAATGTTTAAAACAGCCTATGTACACCTCTCCCCACACCCTGCTCATTACCATTTCAGTCATTCACCAATATGATGCCCCATAACCTTATGAAAGCAAAGTTAAATAAACCACAACAGAACCACACAACACTGACTGATGTATCACGGCAACTATGATCATCTGAGTGACGTCTTCCCATTCATTTCATAACAGATCAACAATACATCTCAACATTCAAGATTATTTTACATTTACCAAGGTGTATTGCATTTTGTTTTATAAAACTGTTTCTAAACTTAGGCCAGAAGCTGCAGAAAGATATGCAATGCCTGTTTTAGGATTGAACTGTGAATACAATATTGAGAACCTAAAATTTAGACATGAGGACTACTTTAATACTGTCCCTTAGTTAAATTTTCCGTGGTTAATAATCTTCAGACCTGTAATTTTTAAGAACCTGATTTCCCTGTGCTTCTAGAGAACTCTTCATTGTGCTACAACAATTAGTCACCACTTTATTATTAACAAACACAATTATAACCACAGAAATTGGAGAATGTGTGTGCTATGAAACAATTTAATCATAATTGTCAGTCACTGTGTAGGTAGGTCCATAAACTGTTATTCATTTCACACACATACTCTTGGGCAAAACAACACAAAATCAGACTACAGCATATATGTCACTTTCACCAAGATTCAAACTTCTGATATGAGGATGTTGCACATGCATCTGTCATTAGTTAACTACTGCTCACTCATGATTGTCTGCAATTCATAACTTCATGATTAAGGCCCAAGAATGTGGATAACACTATTCTGTACTTGTTAAATGCTTATAACACCTGTGCAATTTTGGAGAATCAGTTTTAGACAAAGGTAGGTAAAAAAAAAAGGTAAAGGTAAATTTCACCCTGGAAGAGGCCACAAAGGCCCAGAGGGGGAGTAGACGTATAGCTCTACTCTTTAACTTTGGCGCCAGATGGGGGTGGGTGGTCAGTGCCATGCACTGAACGCTTTGCCCCCCAGGAAAGACCTGGTACCCATTGTACAGGAGGCTGGGTGGGCCCCAAGGCCTGTCTGGATGGGTATGGAATATTTTGTCCCCACCAGAACTCGATCACCGGACTGTCCATCCTGTAGAGAGTCACTATACTGACTGAGCTATCCTGGCCCACAAACAGGAAGACATAAAACAAATAAAAACCACAAACAAGAAACAGAAAAAAAGGCCTATATTTAAATTGCTACATAAAAACTATGACTTGTACAATTTGTGAGGTCTCACAAATTTTTAATATAAATGCATTTTGATTTTTAAATATCATGTATCTAATGCCTGAGGATGATAAGTATGAACGAAACTTGTAGCACGTATTGACAAGACTAATAAAATTTGTTGTGGTTGACAGTAACGTGTATGTCAATTTTAATTTATAGAATCAGTTAACAGGCATCACATCAAACATTGTGCTTGTTTATGTGCAGAAGAGAAGATGGCAAAAGGAAGAGGCAGTATGATGGAGAAACCCTCAAGTGATTCAGGAAAATGTTAACACTTGCATGCGTTCTTTGCTTTTTACAAGTTTTGTTGATTGGAAAGCACTGACATGATAACCAGGCTAACTTTCAAGCATACCCACTAGACACTGTGACCATTTCACCTGTACCCCATGCTCGCAATTGTTGATTTATCATCTGTATGAGAAGTCTAACATAACTGGTTCCACTGCAGATAATTACACAGGACTCTGTTGGCATCCTAGAACATGCAGATCAGTCACCAACACTGCTTCAACATACGCAATGCTGGGACCAATACATGCCTACAACAATTCTCTGAATTGGCCAAGAGACTATGGGAAATACACAAATGTATGATATGGAGAACAGGCACTCAAAACTTCCAATGAACAGACACTCCAAATAATGTAACTGGCAGGGCTGTCAGAATCCATACCAACAAAAGCATGGATGGGTTTTACTCATTCCATGCTTATTTTCACATAATAAAATCTTCTGACAGTATAGTACAATATGAATTTTCTTTTTGAAGAGCTAATGATCCATTCAAGTACCAAATTATGTTGGGATTGGAAAGACTAATACTTTGAACTTTGATATCTCATGTGTAACATGTAAATAGTTAACAGGATTGGCAATTATAAAAATTGTGCTCATAATACAATGGAGTCTCTACAGAAGTTAATGACATAAATCTCTGTGATATGGTAAACGGAAGTTGCTGCAGAATTTAAACTTAATGATCTTAGACAATTCAGAGTAAAATTCTGTGGTCACTCTGTCTCCAGGTAACCAGTCATTCTTACAGTTACATACATGCACACCATGTAGTAGCAACTCCAAAATCAATATCTTGTTATAAAGCAGTCAAAGGATACTTATAGCTTGGGCTGTACTGCAGCCTCAAACTTTGCCACTAAAACGTTAACTGAAGGCTCTAGCACTGGTTATCGTAACACATGTACTTCAAGAACAGTTTCACGTTCATGTTACACATATTTGGAGAGCTATGATTTTATACTAACCTTCAAAGGATAATGTAAAGGAGAGGAACAATGGAAGGACTGTCTGTGGAAACTGTAGCTAGAGGTGAAACTGTCATATTTTCCCACCAAATTTTAACAAACTTTATACTGCTGTTGTATTAGTCTGGGCAAGACAGTCCCTTGAAATATCATGCAACATTTAATGGCACGAAATATACAAGAAATTGTCATTCATTTAACAGCACACTAAAACTGTTTCCAGTCCCAAAAAATAATCCACTGCAACAAACTAAACAAACGAGATCCTGGTGATTACAAGAAATATATATACGATGAAAAATATGAGACTGAAAAAAAAAAAAATGAACATTTTGTAAAGGGAAGGAGCTCATCCAGAAAAATGGGAAATTTACAACGTACACTTATCAATATTTTCAACTAAAATATTATTAAGATGGTTATTATGTTCTTCCAAACGAAAAAAGTTTCCACCACCAGAAACGATACAATCACCTTTCAGAAAACGTATACTATCAGAAAATTAGCTTGCAACTGAGACAATGTCACAGCTGATTACAGTGCTGAAAATTTACTGTTGGCAAAAACACAACATGAGTGATCATGAGATGCACAACACTGTCAAAAAGTACTTAATGAGTAGTGACATTAAGTTGGTTTCTATCCACTGGACAAGTTGTAAGTGTTATAATACAGGTATTACATTTGTAATTCCTCAGCATTTTCAAGCATTTATGTAAACTGTTTCAACCTGTTTGACTGTGACTGGAACCAAGCACATGTCTGAATACATGAACACTAATACATATAAATAGACAGTGTCATTGTCTGGGTTTTGTCACTTACATTTTACATATTGTAAATATCTCAGGGCTACAGTTAATACAACATAATCAAGATGCTGCTTATAACAAATGATGATTTTAATAACTGATACATTGTAAGTGTCCATGTAAATATTTTAACTAGTAAGATGCATTATTCAAGGAAGTATACTGCAGTAAACACAAGAACAAAAGTGGAAAAGCAAAATGTTTCACAAAGAAAGAGAAAGAAGATACATTGGTGATACTGCAAGACTTGGCAAGGTTCGAAGTGCAATCTTACAAGCCTTTCTTGGCCCATGCTTGTTACTCTTGGCAATACTGTCAACAGCTTGGGTCTGTAAACAGCTACTGTACAGGCAAGTGCAACAAACAACTGACTGATTGGCCAGCAAACCTACCAAGGAACATTAGAGCATATCCTTTGCTATACTGCTTCTGCAACCACCTGTCTCAGTTCCTGTATTACAGTCTAATTAAGTGAATGACTGACTTCACAGCCACTCAAGTTGGTTTCATATTATTCTTCATTATACCCAGCATTCTTTATTCTACCAGCCTCTCCTATTTCAAAATTCCTTAAGATTTTTCCACTTCTACATAAGATCCAGAAATTCTGCCACAACTTGCAGTGATATTTTTCAAGACTTCACTTTCCATTTTTGTTCAGTTTAAAGCAATTATTATTTTCAGTGTCTTAATACTGTGCCGTACACTTACACAAAGTTCAATATCATTTCCTGCAGTCCCCTTGAATAAACAAATAACAGTGTTACTGCTTACACTGTACACTCTGGGGTCAACTGGTTGACTTTTATGTATCATATCAAGTATAGATTCTGTAAGTTACTTATAAATGTAATACAAAAGCTTGGTACCTCAAAGTTCCAAGTACTGAACTACAGTTAATACATCCACTTATCTTCCTGGAAAAAGAGATTCATATGGTGGGGGCAAGTCTTTATCTTGAGTTATGGTAATTGAGGAACTTTCCTGGGAATCTGGTGGTGCAGATGGTGCAGGGTAATTCCTCATCTCTTCAGCCTGCAAATCAGGGTGCAGCTCAACCCTTGAAGTAGGAGGTGTTGGACGCGACCCACTGCTGCACGCATCTGACCAACAGAGTTTTTTGCCACGTCTCAAGAGCCACAGACAAGTAATAAATACTATGAATGCTAATAAAATCGATGTTACAGCTCCTACTGTCGCTCTTATGCCAATATCTGATGTCCTTGTGCCTCCTAGAAAGCAGAATTTTGCAGTGGAAATAAAATATTGTAGTTGCAACACCACCACCTGATTCCTACCATGCACCTAATACAGAAGAACATCCAGAGATATTACAAGACTTACTCTATAACCTTGCCAGCACATATGTTAGCTACAGCTGTTAAATAATGTGCAAATGTTGCTGCAAAGTTTTCAGATGAGGACTGAATTCCTACTGCCATTATTTTTCTTCTTCAATTACACGCATAAAATTGACTTTCGTAATTTCAATGTCAGTTCTTCGTAATGTTTTGGCTACAGAATATTGTAATACTGATTAAGGAAATAACCATATCCCAGGTCAAGAACACATTCTTCCACTCCCAATTAATGTATGGATTTTTCTATAAATAAAAATTCCCATAATTTCTACAGTTGCTACTGCTCCATGTACAAAATGTTACTGGTGTGGATAAAGACTATAAAAAAACTAGAACACCAACAAACATCGCATAGTTACAAATTACAACAATGTTTTCAAATGTGTAAATTCTGTGGCTAATATAACAATTACACTTACTTCTGACAACTTACCTGGTGCTTTGTAGCAATGTCCTTCATCAAAACATTTCTCAGGACAGTTGACATAACTGTCATTAAAAAGCCCTCTCCAAATACATACATTTTTATCTGAAAAACAGCTCTCATAAGTCATGTCCTTTCTTGAGCACTCTGAAAATGAACCAATTTTACACCTCAGAATAAGCAATTCCTTATACTGTGAAATTCCGTTTTTCTGCAACACATGAAATTATTTTCAATAGCAAATTATCAGACAAAAGTACATTAGTTTGATGCGACCATCTGATGATGGTTGCTGCATAAGTTGAATGACTCTCATTCTGTCACACATATATAACCAACACTCCCACTGTGAAAAAATATGATTCAGTAGCAAATGGGGGGGGGGGAGGCAATAAACAGGTTCACAGAATAATCCAACAAAGAGGAGATGCCAGAAATATCTTCCACACTCAAACATTCGTTGCACTGTTATAACAACAGGGACTAGTGAATTCCACTTCAGTAATGTGTATCTTCCAAAAGAATGCGTGGCTATTTTATTATATTAACCTTAATGCTCATTGACTGAGACATTAATCCACTGCTGTTCAGCTAACCAAATTAAATTTCACACAAAAATATAGTTCTTTTTCCCTCCTTACATATACACCATAAGGAAGAAGTTTCAAATAAAAACCATAGAACTTAGTGAGTTCTGTATTTCACATCGTGTGCCAATTTTTCAAATTCTGCTTGCTGTTTTACTTCAAATCTGTCTTACTTCAAATCTCACATTAAGGGAAAAACATCAGCTAAGGATGTACAAGAGCAGGGTGCTGAGTACCATATTTGGGTCTAGATGGGAGTTAAAAAAGACTGTTCCTCACCAAATACTATCCAGGTGATCATGTCAAGGGCGATGGAATCACCAAGGCATGTGGCATGCATGGAGGAAAGGAAAATGGGGAAAGGGTTCTGGTAGTAAAATGTGAAGCAAGGCGGCCAACTGCAAAGCCTAAGAATAGATGTACGTTTGATATTAAAATTTATCTTAAATAATTAGGAAGAGAGGTCACAACTGGACTCACCTGGCTCAGGAAAGGGACAAGTGACAGGCTCTTATGGACACAAAATTTAAACTAAATTGGCCTTAAATTTATCATCAAGGAACAGGGGATTTCAAATCGTCTGGTACTAAGGAGCAGGTGATCAGATTTTAGCTCTGGGAAAATAGAGTCAGTAACAAATGCCATTTGGACTGCAGATATGCATCACTACAACACTGCAATATGCAGTCAATAGTTTGGTGTCATAAAAGCTCATCAATGGAACATATCATGAGTCAGATCAGTTGCCTTCGCATTCCCTAGATCTTCCCTAATATCTAGCGTAATGCATGTCTCCCCACAAAACCACCAAACTTTCTTCTCTTTGTTGTTTCTAATACATAATCACAAGCTACACATTGGTAACTAACATCTTCGGCAAAAAAACTTGCCTGTTCTAACTTACTCTGGTATACAAAAAAATATTCCTGTGAGGTGTGTAAGGCATTGTGGATGAGATTTGAACCCCTAAACTCACCTAACTATATATGCTGTATGAAGTTTACAGCAGGTGCAGTCATTTCACACAATGTGTTATAACACCTTACTTGTCAATTACCAGTGCAGTAATTTTCAGGTGAAACATCCCTGTTGTGTTCAAGAATCAATAGCATATAATGGCACAGTCTAACACAACTTTTTATTAAGTAATTACACTTAAAAGATAATTAAATCATTTAAAACAGCCTAAACACATTGCTGTTGAAAATTATTTAATTACCTTTTAATTGTAATTACTTAATAAAAAGTTGTGTTAGACTGTGTAAGTTATATTCTACTGAATACTGACATTTTAAACTACATTCTCAGATATTTGTGTTACTATTCATATAATTCATTTAATTTGTATCTGGGTACCTTTATATGATGTATACACAATTACAAGATCCAGCCTTTCATTCGGATTTAACTTAATTTTGGCCACATTTATAGTAGTGTCCAATTCTCCATTTGGATCAAGGACTACTCCCACATCGCCATCTGGCACCTCCACATCCTCGTCTGTTTGCTTGAAAGGACGGATTTGGCCACAGTACCTTATGCTTTTCGTCCCATCTTTCTGTTTGAACTATAAAATACAACGGAAATGCAGACTATATAAATGTCATTCTGCTGGTTTGCTGGCTCATACACGAAGTGTCACTCAAACTCCATCATATATCCCTGCTGTTTTAAATATTCAGATCCAAATGAATTACTAATACTCTTATGGGAACAAAAATGCAGTAATCACACACAATCCACATAAATGTTTGATGGTGAGGATAAACAATATTTATGCCATTTAGGAAAGGGAGCAGGGCCATCATCCATTATTCCAGGCACTTGTCTTCCCCAGTGACTATAAATTACATTAATATTTTATGAAACTACTTTA
>Ga0123357_10008392_pt1 | contig 12897 bp, 8 predicted proteins | sample TergutEmb28metaG_FD_89873 | JGI IMG/M metagenome (GOLD analysis project Ga0123357, IMG submission 89873) | Embiratermes neotenicus P4 segment gut microbial communities from Petit-Saut dam, French Guiana - Emb289 P4 | ecosystem: Host-associated > Arthropoda: Insects > Digestive system > Gut ...
AAAACTAACTTTTCCAAAATATAAAAGTGAAATAATTAATGAAAAAAAAAAAGGAAAAATAAGTTTACTAAAAAAAAAAAAAAAAAAAAAGTCTAAGTTCTTCCACAATTCTTCACTTACAGAATTTATAATGTAGATTTTCCAGTTGAAATCTTCAGAAAATCTCACGTTCAGTCTAAAGTATACTGAAAACACTAAGGTAAAAGATAGAATATATCTGTACAGGTTCAGAGGACTTGCATATAGTCTTGTACTTGTTTTAAATATTGGTGTTATGTTCAGATACATCACATGTAAGTATGCGTTTGATTGACAGGTATACATCCAGCATTTACGAGTGAAACAGCCAGATAAACCTCGCAAGCTGTACCTCACATTAAAAGACAAAGAATCAAGAAGATTTACAAAATGCTTCCATGGTTGGGGATCCCACAGAAAGCCACATGAATAATTTAGATAGCAGAGGAGCATGGACTGTGGTGACATATTTCATGGCTTATCAGTATTTTTGTAATCATTCATCATCATCCAGTGATCATTCACTGTCCTGTGGGAGTGTCAAGATCTACATCTGAACAAGCAGTAAACTTGTACGCACAAGTATGTTATTTTGCACCTTCATATGTTTGAAGTTACTTTGTGGATAAATGGGTATTAAAGGATATGCAGAACAAACATTAATGTATTTTCAGGATAATCATTTCTTACTTGGGATGTTTGATCCTGAATGCAATGGTGCAACATCAAGTGCACTGAAGAAGGGACAGGTTTGAAACAAGAATTGTTTTTTTTTTTTGTATGAAGTTTTCCCTCCATGATAAATAAATCACCTCTTGGAAGGTCTGAAAGGGTGGGTGAGTTAAGGTAGGTTTTTTTTTAATTTGAGTGCGAGAGGGTTCATCACTTTTTTTTTAATCCAACATGCCAAATTGTAACTAAATATTGTATTTTAACATTTTGGGGCAGAAGGTTGGCCCAGAAAAGCCAATAAGTCGGTCATTTGGAGTATTCTGCTGTAGCATAGTCCATAGATGCAAAATTAGGAAACTAAATAAGTAACTGTAGGCAGTGCTTTAGTGCAGTAACAGTATAGTGTGATCTTGATATAGAATAAGAAAATCAGTTAAAAAATGTAGCTGCCTCCACTTCACAAAGTTTGACCTGCCATGTAGGCCTAACTAGACCTAAGCTAGCCTAAGTGTCATTGCTTTGTAAATGTAGTTCTGTAGGCAGCATAATTGGCCCCATAAAAATACAGTGCTACATGTTACTTAAATTCTGGCTTAAAATTGCTGTCCTGTAATTTCTCTGGGGGTTCAGAAAGGACATCGTCAGTGATGGCAGTACTTGGGATGTTTGATCCTGAATGCAATGATGCAACATCAAGAGCACTGAAGAAGGGACAGTTTTGAAACAAGAATTGGTTCTTTTTTGTATGAAGTTTTCCCTCCATGATAAATAAATCATCTCTTGGAAGGTCTGAAAGGGTGGGTGAGTTAAGGTAGGGTTTTTTTTTTTATTTGAGTGATAGAGGGTTCATCACTTTTTTTTTTAATCCAACATGCCAAATTGTAACTAAATAGTGTATTTTAACATTTCTGTTGCACTCATGTATATAATATGGGAACAGGGATTTTCAGTATTCTGATAGGGAGTTGCTAGCCACATTTTTGTTTTGTTTTAATGGTTTTTTTGGTGTTGCAATAGGGGATTTGAAATCTCTGGTTGCATTGGACTGGTAGCTGTGTGTTGACTTGGTTGTAGTATTATTAATGTTGTAAAGGAAGCAGTTCTTGGCCAGTTGGACCATACACATGCACCGATATAAGATGCAGTGCATGGCCAGTAGATGTCAATGTATAAATTTATGTAAATAATAATAAACATTTATATTATGGTAAACAAAAATATCTATGAAAATATTATATATTTAACTGGAATGTACTTTAGACAAGACAGAACATATGGACACAAGTATCAATGAAAAGACTGCATTTTTTTCGGTTCATTGCAGTCAAAATGAAGCTAGAATGTATGTAAGGTATGAGGGTTTGTGGCAATGATGATTCATACTGTGGTCTCATGAATTATGACACAGTGTAGTGTAGAAGTAAAGCCTTGGGTTTCTCCACAACATTGGTATGCACCTACAAGATTATTCAGTATGAAAACCAGAGAAAGTTCTCTGGTTGAAACCTGACCCTCAGTTTCTGACATGCACATGTTAAGTGGCAGCCACAGGTTGCTTGTTTGTAACACTTCAGTGCAAACAGAACACTGTTGAGTTGTGTTCATCTGTAAGTTGAGGATGTACATTTAATCTACAATGTGTTTATCTTGGCAATAGTTTGTTCTACAAGTTTTTAACAGTCGGCCCTTTCACAGAGTTCCGTTTGTATCCTTGCTGGATCTGAAGTTTTCATTGTTTGATAACAAACCATCTTTATGTACAGATGATGTTACATGGTTGTGACACAGGAATTAAGGTTCTTCTTTTGGACTAGTTCATTGCCCATGTATTTTAAAGTTGCTGTGTTTTGGAAACTATTTCTGTCCATGGTGCATGTTCACCTAATGGAAGTAGGGCTGGGACAATGGGCAAAGTCTTGCAGATTAGCTTTAATCAGCAATTCAGGCCACTATCAAAAAACTTTTGAACTCACTTTGAAATATATTTGTGTTGTGTCACTAAAAATGTTCAGATATTCATGAGATGAAACAGAATATTGTGCCATATCTTCCCTTTCTTACCCTTACTCCTCCATGCCCCCTGGTGACACTCTCCTAAACTAGCATTTTTTTCCCTTCCACATCTTCACCTTAGGGAGAACACTCAGTGCGTGGCTGTTGACCATTTTGGTCCTCAAAATTCCATCTCGGCTTGTCTTGCTAAATTACAATTTGATTCTGTGTACGGCACACCCAGTGTCGAGGTTCCACTGCTGGCCTCATTATATCCTGGTGTGTGCTTATTGGGTGCATTTATGGTTTCACCAGGCACAACTGGCAGGGATTATGAGAATGGAACTCTCCCCTTCATTTATATATTTATTCCTGTTGTTTGTAGATACTTGGCAAGTACTTGGTTGTCTACCTGTGCAATAAATCATTTTAAAACACCAATTCACTATCTACAGGGTGTTTAAATTTGTTTATTTTGTGTGTGTGTAACTTGTTCTGGGCCCATACTTCCACAATGGCTGGAGGGAGCCGAAGTACAAGAACAGTGGAGATGGGTGCAATATCATGTAAGAAACTAAAGAAGAAGTCAGCTTCTCTACGTAAGTCATATACTTGTTACTGTCATAAGAAAATTGTTTTAACAAATGAAAGAACAATAAACTTAACCATGTAAATGTTGAGGGCCTTGAAGTTAAACTTTCATGATTAGAATTAATGTGTGAGTTGCAGGGTTTTCTTTGCAATGAGTATTAAGATTATTTTTTTGGGAGAGTGACACCATGTGGTCAGTAGATAGGTACCTATGTTTCAGTGGAACCTGCAGCCTTCATAGTATAAGATGGGGGCACTGGGTGTCTCTAAACTTATGTTCCTGAATCTGCCTGATCTGTGATCCAGATTATGGCAATAGCTTTGTCTGGCGACCCCAGGAGTCAGAAATAAAAGACAAGTATAAAATTATATAATGAAATGAAGATACAAATACATGCATCGACATTGTTGTACATAAGCCCAAGTTTTATATTGTGAGTGCTCTTGTGACTCATTATATGTAGAATTAGTCTTTATGATCTTGTAAATTTGAATTTTTCCATGTTTTATGAGGTATTCAAATTGAGAAAATCTTGCCAACTGTGTGATAACCTCAGCAAAAAATGGTAATTTTGTTTGGATGATCTGATAATTTTTTACTGAGAGGCTTGGAAACCTAGTAGTCATTGGTCTGCGTCACTTTTTATATGATGGTCAAGCACACACTGGTACATGGTCGCTAGAAGTGTGTGCATTTACCAAAATACTGCTTTAATACACTTATCAAAACAGTATGAGTTTGTAATTTGCAGATTCGTGATATTGTTTTGTGACACAGAATATCTTTATGACATAAATTTGGGTCATGACCCATAGGTTCAGAAACACTGCTCTAAATGTGTGGTATCTATGTACGAAACTACATGGTATTACATCCTAGAAGACTTCCATCTAGAATTGGAATGGTCATGGTGTTGATGTGTGTAAAAATAGGTTCATTGACACCTAAAAATTCTAAATCTACAGCAAGTTCAACCCTTTAAAGACAAAGCATTGTGCTGTAAACAGTATCCACCTTGGTTATGAAAACCATTCTGTTCATGCTGTATATGGCAAAAGTTGCTGTTTGTTCTGAGACCCACACAAAATAAAAAGCAGTGTCAGCACTACATAGAATTTTTGACAGATAAACCTTGTGGTACATAAAGTTACCGCTACGCTTAACATGCTTACATTTTTACGTCATTTCTTGGTTGCAGGATGTGACAAATTTTAAATAGTACTTCTGTCTTTGTATGCAACCTCTGTGGCAGCCAAAATAATGTAGAGGTTCGTTTAAATTTAGCCCTCTTATTTCTTATATAGATCCTATGTATGTCACTGTAAAATAACAGGAACTGGTATGTAAATATGTAAAGGGCACATCCCAAAAGATGATTGTGGTATTTATGTATGTGATACATACAGAATGGTACAAAAGTAACATTTCACCTTGAATTCAAGTTGTGAGTTGCCATGGCAAGTGGATTTATCTGGGTTTGTAAGGCTGTTAGTGCATGAGGAAGTGAACCTTGATGCATGAGTTACTGAGAGATTTGAACTGTATTTCCACCATGGTGTGTTTTCAGTTTGAGCAGTTTTTAAAATATACAATACAAAGGTAGTATGAAACTGTAAATGCTGCTGATGCACCACCATGTACTTACTTTTCCCAGTTTAACTAAATAACTAGCTAACTAACTACACTCAGCAGAGTCCTTGCTGAGAAGCTAACAGGTCCTCATCTGATATAATTTGAACAATGAACAGTCTTGAAAGCTTCTAGTAGTTTTATTGTGATCCCTGGATGATGGTCATTTAGGCCAAAACATGCTGGATCAGTTGTAAATGGAATATTGTGTACCCTGTTGGTTTATTTTCCTCATGAAAATCAGAATTTTGCCAAACAATATGATACAAATTAATTTTTCTTTCATTACACTGAATTTCAAGTGAAAGGCAGAAAATTTACTATAATTAAAGTGTAACTTGAGATATTAAGATAAACGGACTACCATTTGGCAACTACAGAAGTTAACCTTTCTTATAATGGCTGTTAGCAAGTAACAGTAAATTTAGTATGCATTGTTCTGTACATGAAACAAGCAGAAACGTGTACTCTCCTGATTATGTTATTACTTTCCTTGGCAGCATCACCATATATAATGGCTAAAACTTTAAGGTACAAAATTAACAGAAGGGAATGGAAGTGGGGACCCAAATCACATCTAAAAACTGTCACAATGCTTCCATGTTGCTTTAGCAGCAATGACTACTGTGTGTACTGACAAATTTATGGGATGTATCTCACATATTACCTTCAGGTGTCCCCCGTTGGGTGTATGGTAGAAAACAAAAAAGTTGCAGTTTTTTACACACTACAATCAGGAGTTTCAAATTTGAATCAAACACAAGCCAGTCCAATAATTAAAACATCATGTCAAGCCATATGTCCTTTTGAGCAGCATAATTTTAACTGTCTTAAAAGTAACACTAGTAAGAATCCTACATATTTGCTATTATTTCTTCTTCTTTAAATTTCATTGATATTGGTCTATCTCTTCAGTAATGTATGTTGCATGCTACCTGTCCCTGCTTGCTCACAAAACCAGTACAACAATACCTCAAGCAAGTTACTGGGGAAAAATCTTCTGAATGTTTTGCTACAAAAATCACCAGATTACAAAACTGGTCAAATCTGGCTGAAAACTTGGCATCTTTTGGACTGGGACAAGGTTTCTATCTTCCACGAGATATTACTAAAAACCAGTCATGACAGATATAAAGTGTCCCCTGTCAAATGAGATCAGCTTTTTGTCCTACTAGTCATAAATGGGAAAAAATGTCCACAAATGTGAATGCTACTGAACATTGCAATGATTCTGATCCAAAAGGACCTGAACATAGGAAATTTTTCTTGTGACAAGTAGGCATGAAAGTCTTTCAATTCTGTTTCAGAAAACTTCTGTTTCAAGATTAGTATCACATTTCAAATTAATTCCATTTACAGATATTCTGCAGTTATGTAAAAATCTACCTGTAAAGGTAAAGCAAACAAAAGAAATTCTGGTTCCATAATTTTGAAGTCCTGGTGATCTTTCGTTGAACTCTTCTCAAAGCAAAAGAATGGGCTGGGAATATTGAAGAATATGCTCAGAATAAACAGGGTCAAGAAATATCAGGTGTGAAAAGTGAAAGAGGTTATGCAATTTAATTATCACACATTAAACGTTTGAGACTTTGAAGGCTTTGCTATTTTCATACATTTGGTAATGTGCTTATGTTCACCTTGTAGATCTCTGTTAAGATTATTTAAATGACCAGTCACATTCACGTACAACAAGCGGTAGATCGGAAGTCAATCCCTAATCATGCAATTCTCCAATATTTCCGCTCTTTCCCATCAACAATGTCATCTCGTGCAAGGAACTGTACCAAAACAGACTCCCAACTTAAGCACCTTACATTAGGTCATAAATGTATTTTACTGTATCTTAACTTCTTCCAATAATGCTACAAATTCACAAAGATTAAGGGAAATTGCATGAATAAAATTCAGTTTTAAAACAGGTCCAGTGTGACTCATTTCCCAACCGTGTGTGTGTGTGTGTAGATGCTGCTTGATGAAGAATAGACTGGAGAAAAGTACTGAAGTAATTCCCTCACATTCTTTCATTTTGTTTTTAACGTTGCTACAATGCCAATATTCTTGACAATCGAAACCAGAGAGCCATCACTCACAAACCCAACCATTTTTTCCCTAAGAAGCTTAAGTCTGTTTACAGGTTGTACAAAATGTGAAAAAAATTCATCAGCTTTTTCTTGCATAGGGACCACTTGTAACAGCTCTTCCATTAACTGAAAGTTGCCATTAGTATCTCTAATAAAGACAGCAAGCTATGCAACATGTGACATCTCTGTTGTCACAAATTGCAACTGAAAATGCCACAAAGTATTTACACTTCCCTTCAAGTTAACATTTTATATCTCCTGCCAAACCATCCACATGTTCAGCCATGTTTGAAGACTGATATTAAAAAATAAAAGCTTATCAGGACAGAATTTCTGATGCCTTCATTATACACCCCTTTTCACACTAATTGGTTTTGTTGTCTTAGTGATAATTTGTGACATAATAAAACTTGCTTCAACTGCTGCTTTATGTTAGTCATTCTGCTGCTGCAAATCACATTTAAGGTTCTTTGTCTTCCTATAAAGAACACCACATTTATCTGTATGTAATAGGTTGTAATGGCAGTGCAAACTATATACTCGTGGAGCTGAAAACACATTACTGCAAATGAGGTGAACAATTACCACGTTATGCTGATAATATACATACCTTATCATTAATTGTTGGCTGAATAAAGGCAAAATAAATATGAACATAATGCACTGTATGTACAATATTAAGATGGCAATGACATTTTCAAGGCACCAGCACTAGATTAATATTAAACTCTAAACCATTTTACATAGGTTTTTTATATCACATATTTAAGTTTATTTCAATTACGGGATACACTGTACAAATGTTCGTATAGTACTATTTTACACAGTATAAATAAATTTCATGCCTCAAGAATATAAGAGTTTAATTGGTACTATCACCATTACACTAAAAGCTGAATGAATGTTACAATATACTATTTTGCAGGCCACAGGAAAGCTCCCTGCAGTAGCAGTAATTATACATGATCATACTGAAGACAGTACTTCAAAGCAAATATGAACTTATTTTATTTGTAGATAAAACTAAACTTTGACTTGGAAATGATTAATGCAGTAACTTTCAGGACTCTTGAGTTATAAATCTCTCCTGGATTTAAAACAATGCTGATTGGTACTTGTACCATAACCTGCTAAAATGCATATTTAGGTACAGCTTGTGCCATTTGGTGGTTAAAGATTATTAACTGTTTATTTTATGGTGCTATAAGTATCTTTTGACTGTGCAGCACTGAATGGAACTGGAAAGACTGTAGAAAGAAGTGGTTGTGACTTAATTTTTTAAGGTACTACCCTAGTATTCATGTGGAAGGACTGACAAAAACCACAAAAATCCTGTACGTATAGTCATTGTCCTGGGCAAGATATGAAATGGGCACTTCCTGAACAAAAGTACTGAATTAAAAAGCAAGGTTATTTGTATTACATTCATTCTGTAGAGTTTAAATAGAACATGACCAAAAGAGTACATTCCATAATTTCACAGTCAATAAAGTCCCTTTTCAAGCAAACTGATTCAATTATGCCCCTAGCTTTTGTGAATTAGACTATCCCAATGTGTTTAGCACTTTAATGCCAATTATCTTGCAGCAACAAATTAAATAACCTGACAGTCAAAATGATTCAGCTTGAAGGAAGATCTCCAGAGGTACAAAACTATGAAGATTACTGTACATCACATGGATGGGGTGTACCCTGTAAAGACAAAAACATTTCCACACTGCTGTTTTCAATTCTTACAGATACAGAAGTAAGGTTAAAGGTAAAGATGTCCTTGTGCATACCATGAAGAATATGGAAGGGCTGAGGTACAGCTCCATACACTGTTAACCCTTAACATTCAATGGAGATTAGTGGTCAGTTTTATACTACAGCCACCTTGCTCCCATTTAAGAGCCTACAATATCAGCTGAATAGGACACTGCGTGTGCCCCAGAGTTAGTAAGAGCATTACAGAGAAGAGCAAAATCTCTTTGCCTTGCCAGCAATTGAACTATGATCCTTCAGTTGTTCAGCCTCTAACCTAGTCACTTCACTCACTACAGTACACTATACCTTTATTATGCACATGAATATTCAAGAAATTTTACACATTAACCAATGCTAGGCTTTTCAATACTACAAACAGCAATAGCACAAACCATGGCCAATTAACGGTTGGGATCATTTTTGGCTGCAGTGGTGAACATTAAAACAATAGTCTTCTGGGCAATGCCATCTACAGTTGACAGATGAAAACCATAGTCATCACAGAAATATACTGCCTTTATCTGCCCTACTCTGAAGCTGAAGGCATTAGCCTATTATTAAATGCTGGTACCTATTCATCAAACTACATAACATCATATCCCAGATGACAGTAATCGCCATATGATTGTAAACTGGCACCCACTGTCTCTGGTATGCTCTTCAAGAGCCATTTATGATGTAGGAAATATAAATTTAACTTTCAAATACACAACAGTTTAACAATACAATCCCCACATATTCCTGCTACTTAATTAGGGCGGTGTTTAGTTGCTGATAACACTAGTCAAGAAAGAGTCTGTTCTATGAGAAAAAATGTCTGTTGCTGAAGTGTTTTGGGACGCTGAATTCAAATATGTTTCCAGAATTTCTCTATCAGCCACACCTTTCGTGTTGCATCAGACTATGTGAAAGCACAAGCCTGGGGGCCTGTAGGAGGTAGTCTGGACATGCAGTAACATACAGCCCTCTGCCAGTTGCTGGCCAGAGCTCAGTGTGTTATCACCTCAGAAGTACACAGTGTTTGTTCCACCACTAATATGTCAAGAAAGTGCATAAATTCATCAGATGCATTCTGCTACGTCTGTGGTGAGGTAACATTCAAGTCCCAAAAATGGTCTTTCACACCCATGATTAAAAAAATGCTACGAGCATTATTTCAGCTGCAAAGTGGGTGATCAGGACGAGAGTTGAGCTCCCGATTTTTGTTGTGTGACATGTGCCAGGCTTCCCGTGGCATGAGCAAAAGGTTCTCGCTGTATGCCTTTTGCTATTCCTATGGTTTGGAGAAAGCTCACAGACCATGTTTCAGATTGCTACTTCTGCCTGACCAGTATCACTGGTGTAACAGCAAAGTCCAAACACACTGTTCAATTTCCTAATTTACCATCTGTGATGAGGCTAGTACCTCACAGTGTGGATTTACCTGTGCCAAAGCCTCCAACAAACATGATGATGAGGACAGTGAGTAAGGTGATGGAGATGCAGGCCAAGCTAACAACAGTAAGGATTGTGATCCAACATTTGCAGGAGCCTGTTCTTCCAATGAACAACATCTGCTGACTCAAGGGGACCTGAATATTGTCCGTGATTTGAAACTGTCAAAGAAGCAAGCTGAACTTTTAGGCTGCTCGTTAAAGGGCTGGAATCTTCTGTGCCAGGACACTAAGATGTGTTTTTACCATGGGCACCATGAAGAATTCAAGGATTCCTTCTTCCAGGAAGATGGTGTTGTGTTTTGCAATGATGTTTGTTCTGTTATGGAAGTTCTTGGCCATGAATATAACGCAGATCAGTGGCGCTTGTTCACTGATTCATCAAAAGTGAGCTTGAAGGTGGTTCTACTCCACAACGGAAATAGATTCCCCTTCTTTCCTTTGGCTCATGCAGCCAACATGAAGGAAAGTTATGAAAGCATGAAGCCACTGGTGGGAAAGATTAAGTATGACAAATTCAAGTGGAAGTTATGTGGTGATCTGAAGATTGTAGCACTATTACTCAGAATGCAACTCGGGTACACAAAATACTGCTGTTTCTTGTGCAAGTGGGACAGCCAGGACAAGAAGAATCAATGTGTAAATAAACTGTGGCCTAAATGAACAACACAGACACCAGGGGAGAAACATGATGTTAATCCTCCTCTTGTTCTTCTGGAGAAAATTTATCTGCCCCCTTTGAACATAAAGCTGGGCCTCATTAAAAACTTTGTGAAAGGTATGGTTGAACTGGCTGTGGATTCAAATATGTGAGGAATGTTCCCAAATGTGAGTGACACAAAAATCAATGAGGGTATATTTATAGGACCCCAGATCAGGGAACTGATGCAAGACAGTTCGATGAATACCTGAATGAGACTGAAAGAAATGCCTGGTTGTCACTTAAGAGGATTTGGAAGGACTTCTTAGGAAATCACAAAGCAGCGAATTATCAGGATGTTGTCCAGGAACTGTTGACTTCATACAAAGCTATGGGATGCAATATGATTCTGAAAATCCACTTTCTGGAGTTGCACTTGGATTTTTTCCCAGAAATCTCGGCGAAGTCAGTGACAAACACGGTGAACGATTTTGCCAAGTCATTATGGCTATGGAAAAGCAGTACCAAGGCATGTGGACCTCAAGTATGTTGGCAGACTATTGCTGGACACTGAAGAGGGATGTACCTGACGCCAAATACCGGCGAAAGTCATACGCCTCTACATTTTAGAGGAAAGTTTCTGCGTGTTTTATGAGGATGTAAAGTACTATTTTGCACACTTAAATTCTTCTGTATCTTTGAAACCCTGCCCGATAGAAAAATTCTGTATACATATCTAAATTCCGCATAAGAAATACTGCTACGTTCACCTATTTGAGTTCGTGGGACAAAAAAAAAGTTAAATTTTGTTGACCAGTGTAATCGTCGCGGTGCTGGATTATGCACCGGAAACGGTTGCGGGAAGGAGTTCAAAATATTGTGTGTCTCAGCAATCGATGGACACGCCCGAGGAAATACATGATTTATTTACTACGATTAACCGTATTTCCAAATACTCTTAGTTAATGGAACTAGTCGTCGTATTGTAAAAATATACCGAAACTGTATACACACTAACCACTGCATAAAAACGTACGAAAACAATCATGCACTTGCGATGACACCACGTGTGTAATGCCACAACTTACACAATACTTAATTTCTACATCACTAATCATCATCGTCATCATCATCCGATGGGACAAATAAGTCGTTTTCTTCCAGAAAATTTGCAATCTTCTTACTGATATTTGCACCTATAAGTAACCCCGGTATAACTGCAAATACAATTCCAATCAGGCCAAATGGACTTTTGCGCGGTTCAGGTAATATCGCTCCTGTAGGCGTGGTAGTAGCACATCTGCAGTTCTTCGCATTCCTAAAAGCATTGCTTATTATTCTAACATTACTAATACCACTCCACAAACCCATCGCCATTTTCTTTCTTTCATTGGCTGCCCATCCGCGGCTGTCGTCATTGCATAGTCGTCGTCTATCTGTGATAATCAACTATCTGTGATTGTGTGCGAGGGCACTTGCGGGCACACCTACGGAGGTTCAATGGACCGCAGTAATCACTTTTCAACAATACTAAATTTTATGAACATTTGCCTTGCATTTGTTGCATTCGTTCATGCACACAAGCTTATTGGCATAGTGGTTTCGACCAACACTCAACAAAGATGTGAATGTTTGCAAATACGTGTTAATATGTTTATGCCATTTCCACTTTACAGATTGTAGTAGCTTGGAGTTCCTTCCAGATATCATCCCAAGGTTATTTGCATATTGAAGGTCACGTTTAACGAAAGAGCCATTATGCGTCGTTACTTGAAATCTGAATAGAGTATCTAATGGTTCTCGATCATTTTCAAATCGGCCGTTAAACGCTTTAGCAACATATGTGATTGCGCTGATTTGACGCTGTTGCTGTGTTGCGTGCAGTTGAGTTGCTATGAAAAGTTGTTCTCGAATCAATTTCGAGGAACACAACTTAGTACTCCAGCGTTATTTAACGATGTCTCTTTGGTTGCGAACTGTCGGTAATGAAGGTCTGCTTACCTACAGAGCGTTGTTTCAACCATTTCTGTGAAGTAAATTTGGAATGTTATATAGATTCCATTTTCTTCATTGCATACCTCCTCAAACATCTTA
>Ga0123357_10008393_pt1 | contig 12897 bp, 1 predicted proteins | sample TergutEmb28metaG_FD_89873 | JGI IMG/M metagenome (GOLD analysis project Ga0123357, IMG submission 89873) | Embiratermes neotenicus P4 segment gut microbial communities from Petit-Saut dam, French Guiana - Emb289 P4 | ecosystem: Host-associated > Arthropoda: Insects > Digestive system > Gut ...
AAGAAGAAGAAGAAGGAGAAGGAGAAAAAGAAGAAGGAGAAGGAGAAGAAGAAGAAGAAGGAAAAGGAGAAAAAGAAGAAGGAGAAGAAGGAGGAGGAGGAAAAGAAGGAGGAGGAGGAGGAGGAGGAGGAGAAGAATAAGAAGAAGAAGAAGGAGAAGGAGAAAAAGAAGAAGAAGAAGAAGAAGAAGAAGAAGAAGAAGAAAGAACGAAAAGAAAGAAAAAATAAGACGTAAAAACTCTGACTGATATTTTCTCATTATTATCAACCAACCAGGATCATCTTTAATACAAGGCAATCGAATTAATCTTCCGCTTATTCCGGAACGAATTTACCCCGGCTTCTATTCACAGCAGTGAGAAAGTGCCAATTCTATATATGCTTGTGACTTTCGTAATGCAGGGAAGGCATTTATCGATTATCTTTAATGGGGTCAGAAAGTAAAGGCAGAAGGTTATGAATTATATATGAAATCTGAGTAAGGTGTTGATGAGATTCATTGATACTCTAAAAGAAATGAAGTTTATCAAGCACACTACGCCCTCTCATTGCCACTCTTTGCACATAGTGCATAGTTACGGCTGAGGTTCATGACTATAAACATTGGTTTATCACGGATTTTTTTGAACGCTGTTCACCATTGAAAAATCGCGACTTGTGGAATAAAAGGAAATATACACAGGAATTTTATGTGTCGGTTACAATGGCGTAAATGAGTACATGCTTCAGGCAATAGTTCTTAATCTTAAACTCCATTATACAATTTTGAGTTGCTTTTTATTGCAGCTGAAGATTTGGCCTAAGGATTAATTTTATACAAATAAGCTATCAAATCAGACTGGGAATTCAATAATTATGAGAGACTGCTGTTGCTTAAAATATTATCTTCCACAACCACGTTGCTACAACTATCTAATAATTGAAGCATACTCTAGAAAACATCTTGAGCTTTGTTAAACTGACGCCAAATTTCCAACTGCGGAAGTTTACGCCGTGGACTGATTTACCGACCAATTGTCTTCCACATTCGAAATACACCTGCGGGTAGATCTGACCTTCGCTTGGTGACCCGTTGTGATTACTCACAGACGGTTGAAATTTAAGCACAGAAATTTGTGGGTTGTGAGGTTTGGAGGTGGATGTAAATCTTTCGGAATATTTTCGAACGACCGTGCTAAGCCTTCCCGACAGCCACAAAATTAGGAATCGGCGTATTCAGCTGAGAAGAATTAAATCTAATTACATTTAGTCGCCTTGCACAGTTCAGTCTGATATTAATATAAAAGTGCAAAAAAAAAAATTGCGTTACACACTTTTAGGAGAGGACTAAAAACAGCCTCACGTTTAATTGTGTTGGACTGCTAGTTCGAATGAAACCTGAATTAATTATAACTAAACATGAAATTATAAACTGTAGTAAAATACTGTGTTATGTGCATATATATATATATATATATATATATATAATGTGTAGGTATAAATATACAGAAAACTACATGAGTATATATAAATATATAGATTAATGAAGATCCATACTTTTCCATTCCAGTGTTGGGATAGTATCTCGAAACGAGCCAAAACATCCTACTTAATAATGCTTAATTACATAGAATTAATAACTACCTTTTCATATCAAAGTACACTGTACAGGTGTGTAGTCCAAGTACCATTATTAGACAGTCTGTTTCTTTTCTGTTATATTTACTCCACAAGTTCTATCAATATTGTGTACAGTGTTACAGCCTTGATTGTGTCACATTCATACCCTTGCTTTTCAAATTAAAAATTGAAAATGTTTTGAAAATCTTTGATGAAACCTTTTAATATTTTATAAAGCTATATCTTTGTGAATGGGGTAGGGGAAGGAATGGCAAAAGAAGGCATTTTGAAATACATTATTTCGGTGTAATGTGTCAAATTCTGTGATGTGGATAGCTTAATCGAAATCCTCTAAAGAAGACACTTTTATTTGGAATGGAAAGGTTCCTTATAATTCAAAGGACGCATTCAACGAATGGACCATTGTACTCGCCACAATTACCTTCATTTTACCCAATAAATCTTGTCTTGATAATGACAAGATGCGAGGTGAAGAATCGTTTTTACGACACAAGTGAGCATGTGAATTTGTGGTTCACATAAAAATATTTACAAAGTGAAATGTTTTGTTTTGTAAGTGTACAAAAATATGAACTTGTGGTCAAGAGCCACAATAGTATGTCGCTCTCACAGCAGCGCTGCCTTAGATACACCCAGCACAACTCTATTCAGAGAGAGTGTAGCTAAGAGATGAAGATAAACAGCTACAACGTTTCACTCATCTAAATGCTCGGTCTGTCAAGGAACTTGCATGTCGAAACCTTTCAAGCACTGTACCTAACAGTTTATAATATCATACAAAAACGTAATTGATTTAACCACTTACCTGCATACAAATATAGTCGATCTGCAAAAATAATAATTTAACGGCAAAATAGAAAATAGGTGTCTGTATTTCTTTCTATCAGAGTAAAGCCGTAAGATATTATAGACATTGTCTTTGTACAGCAGGTAAGCACAAAATATCTTCCGAAATATTCTCTCGCACTCCAGTTCTTGATGCTACACTTTCAAACTGCAGTGTTAACTACGTACCACTATTTTCTAACATCCAAAATCTCTGTGTCTTCCCCACAAGTGCTATGTGGTGTAATCGACTATCAGTGTGAACAGATATGGTTATCTTTAACAACATGAAATTGTTCACCTTTTTACCTGACACCCATGGTGCTTATGTTTAAGGTAGAAACCAAATTTTAAAAAGTGAATTGTATTGACTCTATGATTCGAATAGCTAAAAGATGACGTAGTTCCTAAACTGCAAGCACTTTTGTTTGGTTGCTTTTAGTATTGTCGCACTCAGTTACTCTTTCTTCAGAGTTTTATCGAAGCACACTCTTAGCTGCTTAGGTTATGTAGCATCGATGACTGTTGAGGGAAGGATTATGGAGTATTTGTGTGAAGATACTGAAAGGGAAAACAAAAGCACATTGGTAAAAACCTGTCCCATTGCTACTTTGTCCACCAAAAATCTCACGTGGAATGGCCAGGTAACCGAACTCCTTTCTCAGAGGTGAGAGGCCGACGATCCTTCATTGCATCTGTAATATGCATCTGCCTGTAACTCCAATTGATTACCGAGGTAAAACTAAAAATTTAATTAAATTTGTAAGTAAATGTATCAATAGCTGGAATATAATTTGCGGTTTGTAGGATTATCACAACAGTCAGCCCCTGTTGTCGTTAATAATTAATTTTTAAGGTTGTTATTAAATATTAAATACTATTGCAAATGGGATCCCATAAATCTTAACAATTTACACACTACACGTAACCAACCTTTTATTATTTTTGTGCAGTATTGGCCTGATGATGGCCGTAATGGCCGAATCTAGTAGCCAGTAAGACAGAAAATACATTGTTGTGTTTGACTGTTTATGTACATATTTTATGACAACTGCATTTTAAAACACAACGTGATGCTCTCTAGCAAAATTCACTTTTGTTATTACCCTAATAACAACAGTGAAGGAAACATAGTTGTAATGCAGATGGACTTTATTCTGTGTGGTGTACGAACTGAGGATTAGTCTGTAACAATTCAACGTCAGTCTTCGACGGGTTAGTATACTTTGACAAGGAAATGTCCGTGCTGCCGGCCGCTAGCCCTGTGTTTAGTATTCAAAGATAACATCTGGTTCGGTCTAGACCCCAAGGTAACAGTTCAGTCGACTATTTGATAGGCCTTGCAGTTTCTTCTAGCAAAGGGAATGCGTTTAATCGTGTTGTGGCCTGACAGGATTACTTGTCATTTACTTACCTGCCTAAATCAAGTGTGGTGCGGGTAGCTAAGTCGGTATAGCAATTGACTACTGGCTGGACGGTCCGGGATCGAATCCCGGTGGGGACGAGATTTTCCGCCCATCCGGACCGGCAGTGGGGGCCATCCAGCCTTCCTATACAATGGGTACCGGGTCTTTCCCGGGGGTTAAGTGCGGCCGGGGCGTGCTGCTGACCACTCACCCCCTTCTAGTGCCGCTGTCCTGAAAGAGTAGAGCTATAACTCTACCCACCCTTTGGGCCACACCGGGCCTGTAACGGGAACACTTTACCTTTACCTAAATCAATTCGTGCTGTGTGCCAGTATAAATCATATCCGTTTGTATATTCAGCCATCACGGAAAAAAAGCTAGTAATGCGATTGAATCTCCTTTCTGATCTTTACTTTGCACGTATAATTTCACTCATCTCTTTAATCATTAAATTTTATTTATAAACTACTTGGACGTTGTGAAACTTGTAATGAATTCCGGTGCGGGAGAGATTTTCCGCAACCATCCAGACCGGCCCTGGGGCCCACCCAGTCTCCTGTACAATGCGTACTAGGTCTTTTTTCCAGGGGTAAAGCGGCGAAGGCTGGGCCTTAACCACCCAATCCCATCTAGCGCCAATATTTAAGAAAGACTAGAAGTAAACTTCTACTCCACGTCTTGACCTTCATGGCCTGTCACAGGGTGAAACATATCGTCACTTAACACATACAAGGAATATGTTGGCCAGATGATAGATAGCTTTTGAATGTACGACTGGCTGGGAATGCTGTCATATAACGATATATTCTAATTACCCTCTTGGAATGTTAACTTTCAGCCAATAACTGTAGTTTTTCGTCCGCTCCCTGACCTTTTATCAGAACCATAATTACTGCACTCCGCTTACCATTCAAGAATCTGCATTTTGTCTGTACAGTTTACTTAAGACTGCTGTATGATCCATAGAATAAACGGCTACTGTGTCTCTTACGAGCAAAAAATATTTTTCTCAAGTGTCAACGTTACGGGTGTGTGTGCTTTCGGGAACTTCCCTTTTTTTATCCTCAATCTACGTGGTTTCTTTTGTGAGTTTCATTATAAAAATGTGATTTGTTTTGTGTTATTTTCTTGTTTCAAACTTTGATTGCCATTAGATGTCGAAAGAAGTTGTTAATTACATGTCTTAATTATACGAATATGTTTAATTTAAAGAGCAGAATACTTTTAGTATTATGTACAAGTTAGCTGACTGTTATGATATTAAACATACACCAGAATATCCAATTAATAAAGTCAAGCTACATTTTCTCAAATGATAGCCCTACATGCTTATCGTCTGCTGTCAAACTTGCTGGACGTATTTACTTAATTATGAAGTTACTCCATTCCTACTTTTAGACTCAGAGCAACAAGATATTTAGATATTTCATAGTCCGTGCCAGTGATGAACAGAACAGTTTTCTTTGGTAAATTGTCGGCATTTTACTGTATATACAACGACTTTGAATTTACAATTCACGCTGGCACTAAAAATCTTGAAAATCATTAAGCCCCTTACTTATATATTCATAAACAGATATCGCCAAAGATTTGTCTTCAGTTAAGAAAGCACCTTGAGTGTTGTCTACCGGTCTGGGCCAACAAAACACAGGGCAATACATTTCTGCGTCTATTGAAACCGGGTGGTCCTTATCTGATGTTTTGAGAGTGGTTCACTGTAGGCTTAATTTAAGAGAGTTTACTTAAGTGAAACACGACATAGCTTCAAGTTAAAGTTGCTAAAATTTATAACAACCACTTTAACTGAAAATCTACTACGGATTGTTTAGACCCTGAAAGTAGAGAAAAATTTGACAATAGCCTATCTCACTTAGAGTTGTTAAACGTTTAGTTTCTAGTTACTCCGATATTATTTCGTTAAGGTGACAGAACATTCAGTTTACTCGCCCCTTATAAAACATGGAACTGACTAACTGAAAGTAACTTTTAGATGCTGCATATGTTAGGAAAAAGGACAATTTACGATCAGCCACGACTATTTTTGTTAGACTGTCCTTTATCTTATCTAAAGTTTGTGTGCTACTTTTTGTGGCTAAGTAAGCCAAGAGTGACTGAGGCATAACGGACGAAAAATGGTAAAATTATTTAAGTTAAGAGTACTGTTTAAAATTGGAAGTGAGATGTGGAACTTATATTTGTATTGAACAACGAAAGGATTGTCTAATAATAATATTTGTGGCGGACTGTCAATGTCCTCTTTGTTGCCTTCATTATGAAGGGATATTCGGCTTTAATGCTGTAAATAACAGGACACGGTGTGTGATTAGTTGAAAACGTGATTACGTTATTGACAAACAGGCGACTTTTGTGGCAAATGGCATTTGGAACTTTAAACTTAATTCGTGAAAGTTATATGCCTTTGAAACACATTTTGCAAATCTAAGCAGGATTGTGATTCGGTCTGAGAATCCATGCAACTCAATGTACAAAATATGTTAAAGAATAAGCAAGAATCAGAGAGATGTATTTAAAGCAACGTTAGTGAGAGAGGAATACCTCGTCTACTTGTTATAACACAAATGCAGATTACTCTGTCTTCATTAACTTATTATTGCTATGAGCAAGTCCCATATAGCTCGAGTCTGCCCAGTGACGAAACACTTGCTGTTATGAATGCAACACTCGTCGATTTAAAAGCAAAGTAGCCATACATTTCCTCTTAATAATTCAAGCCGTATTCTTAAAAAAAAACATTTGAACACCACTACATAATTAAAAGTGAAAATTTACCTAAAATACTTCATTTATAAATATCATTATTTACGCTGCCTGGAGACGAAGAAGCATTGTCACAGACGGTGTAGTGATTGGGAAACAGGACCGATAGAGAAATCGTGGTGTAAATGGCAGCAGGGAGAGAGAATTTCTTTTCCTCCAAAACATTCACACCGTTTCTAGGGCCCACCATCCTTCCTATCTGGTGGGTACCTGGAGGCTCTTTCCCTGAGGTAAAGGGGCCGGGGCATGAAACGGAATCCTCCTGTATCTAGTGCCAAGATTAAGAAAAGTGTTCAAATGATGTACACAGTGACGTAGTTACACAGACTTTAACAAGGCATTCTTTACTTTCTAAACGTATAGGTTTTCGTGGTATCGAGCAAATGTAATTTCATTTCGGCCCATAAGAGGGGTTTTGACTCTCTCTCTCGTCAGTTCTTATGAAACACTCGAATGGTCTTTGGTAACGTATTAATTAATATTTTTAAGCCGAATTTCGGCCAGATAGGACCATGAATGTGGAAAGAACGGAGAGAAATTTACTTAATCCCCTAATTCAAAAATGGCGTTCACTGATCCGAAGTTTACAAAATTCACACTCAAGCAGTAAATTTCTTTTGGTATCTCCTGTAACCAGACATATCTAAATCGGATGAAAAAATAAAATGCATGAGCAAAATTTCGTGCACGACCATCACGAAAATCCTAAGTGTTGAACTGCACTATGTGGAGTTCTTGTTGGCCAAACGCAACCCAAACTGGCAAAAAAATTTTCAAATTGTGTATTGAGATGTATTGACATCCTTGCGTGAATATGGACTGTCACCGCGCCGATATTCATGAAACTCGTGCCTGATATCTTCGTTCTTCTGGGATTTTACACGACATAGATTTTTAGTCAGTTACTGACGTTTCGGAAAAATGTATTGGTCCCATCTTCAAGGGTCAAGCAATCCACCCCAGAATTTCTTTTTGAATTGCTTGGCTCTTGAAGATGGGATCTAAGTTTGTCCCGAAACGTCGGTAACTAACTACCAATGTACGTTGTTTGAAATCCCAGAAAACCGAAGATCTCATTTACACCGCCGCATAAGCCGGGAATTACTCCAACCTACGCTTGTTATACAGCCTTTTGTAAGTAAATCCTATACTGAATTTCGTGCAAAACCAACAAACGGTTTAGTCGCTGATGTTAGGTAAACAGAGAGTGGGGAGACGGACGGAGGACAGTGGTCTTCACTTAAGGCGTTCTTATCTTAATCCCTAAAGAATGCCTATTAATGGGGGTTATAACTCCACTCCCCTCCAACTCTGCGTGGCATGCAGAGGAACTGTGGGCTGCCGGGCTTTGGAATCAACAGAATTTCATTTTTCGTTTAACCTGATAATGGAGACAGGCCATGTATACGAAACGTTGGTTTTAAGCTGAACTGTAATGTGGTTAATGGCCAAAGATGATTCTAATACATTTATTCACTATAAAATTTTAAAAAATTGTGGGTATTTTCCCTTCTCCACCACCACCACCACATCAGTAGCCTAGAGAGTCGATGATCTTTCCAGTACATCTAAACAAAAATAAAGGATCGTCAAATAACCGCACGCAAGCGCTGTAGGACAGTTAATATTCTAGAAGCCACACGAACCCTGCTATAAAGGCCAATCCATTGATAATAATCTCTTTCCGCCCTCAGGTCACAGTTTCTTCTTCCGTTAATGTCAAGCATTATTTAGTGGTTTCTTTCTTTATTTATATTTTAAGGACAATTTCCAGCAAAGGTACAAAGAACCCTTTCATGTGGCTCAAAACCTCTTCTCTTTATTCCATAAAAAACATTTTAGGTGTTAATTTTAAGAGAAGAATTAAAATGTTGTTACTGAACAGTCTATAAACAAATTCGTCTAAGCACCTTCGTTTTAGAACATCCAGTGTCGAATGATCGGTAAGGTAACCTTTTCAAACACAACGGTCAATATATGTGTGAGATATTTTAACTTTAAAAAGTCTTTGAATTTTGCGAACACTCTTCCTTAATGTGTTATTTATGATTCCGAAACAGAAGAGTGAACATTTATCTGAACTACACTAACTAATTAGCCGTGTAATGGAGACATGTTGTGTTTTCCGTGAGATATGAACTGAATATTTTTGTGTTATTAATATGAATTTTAAGCTTTGGAGGTTTAATTTTGGATACGGCATTTCCGGGAAGCTTCTCGAAGCTCGAGAATGTGTTTACAGTTGGCCGGCCAGAGAGCCACATGATCTGACGTTCCTCTTAAAACTTTGGTGCTAGCCGATCCGTTAATGCATTGAGCACTCTGAGTGATGAAATGAAGCGTGTAATAATTAACTAGGCCTAACTTAGCCTTTCTTTAGGAGCTGATAGTCTTGGGATTCGCCACTACGGAGCCCAAAGACGCATTACAGTATTCACAAAATGTTGCCATTGGACCATATTCTGTGGCATGCGAATCACAACGTATTTATTTAAGATTACTGTAAAAGCTAGTAATAAATATCAGTAATTTTTTAACCCTTGTATACTTTTTCACTACGGTACTTCATTTGATGTATGAGGAAATGTAACCAAGATGTCAGTCTGCGGACAGGGGAATGAGGTGTAGGATAGACGTAGCCTCTTTTCTTACATGATTTTTTACGTGGCGTGGCACGCTACATTCGTCACGAAATTGTTTTTTTTTTCACGTATATTAATACGAATTTTCTATTTTAAAATTATACCTCAACCTGTGGAGTGAATAAGACGTACGCGGCTCAAGTGGCCAAAACTTCATCAACATACTCCTCCGTCTGAGGTGAAAGTACCACATGGCACTTGGCACACCGTACAATAAGGTAAAAAAAAAGGTAAAACAGTCCCATTACAGGCCTGGAAAGGCCCAAAGGGTTCCAGAAATTCAAGGCTCCCAGTTTTCGTGACAACGGCACAGGATGGTGGTAGGTTGTCAGCCTTATGCACCGGCCGCCTTTACCCCCAGGAAATACTCCTGGTACTCATTTCTGTTAGAGGCTGAGTCGACCCTAGGACCATATTGCGATCGGAAGGATTTTATATCAATGAAAAATCCACTGACACTAGCTGGGATCGAACCAGCACAGCACCTTAACCACTGTGCTACCGCGGTCCCCCCGTACAATAAGACATCGCACAAAACTTAACTGCCCCATATTGTTTGCTAGCAAATGCCACCTCTAAAATGTTAACAGTTCTATACAACTCATCTTTGTACCTTGTATCTACATTTAATATTCTGAATGTATTGCATAAATTGTAAATATTGTGTAAGAAACAAGATACCGTTTCCATTAAGTGCAGTTTTTATATTCTTTTTAAAAATGCTCTAAACTATCCTATGATAAGGCCGCGAGGTCGAAACATGTCATGTGTCGATGGCCAACTGTTTATTTCTTTCATTAAAACGTTTTTCTGTTGATGTCTCTCTAAAGGAAACGGTTTTTAGTTCCGCATAGAGAAATAATGTGTTATTAAACTGGTCAAGTTTGCCCTACCTTTAGAAAGAAAGACTAATCCAAATTGAGTTTTAAAAATCAGTTCGTACCCGTCAGAAAAATTATTCGGTCAATGAAAATGAAAGAAAAATATCACTGCTTGTTCTGAGATCAAAACGAGTACAACAAATAAAACCTCTTGTCAAAACTGTATGTTATTTGGTGACGTAACTACAATGGAAACGACACTCCTAGTTACTTCTGTTTCAGAGAGAGAACTATAAATGTAACTGAAACGTTACGTAGCTAAACCGAGGTGACTTATGGAGGACAAAATCATTAATTTCCTCTGGAGATTCTGAGTTAGGTAGGATGTCCTCAGGATGGATAACCAGTCCCTCGCTGAGTAAGTTTGGTGGCAGCTAACCTCAGGGCCTCCAAACATGCCCGTTTTCTGTAGGGGTGTGCTCCCTTAGCCGAAACTCTCGGTTTTGAGGCGCCGAGAACTCGCCTTCATCCGCTCCTCTCTGCTACGACTAAAGTTGCTTTGCCCAGGGATCACGAGCGAGGACGTGAGGAAGTCGGATTTGCTGGCAGAGCTGACCGATGTCATGTCAGATGGTGTTTCCCAGGATTTGTGGATATTATCTATTGGTATTGATAATAACCCTTGGGGCCAATAACAGCCTTTGATCCCTATCATTAGTTTCTTAGCTGCATATCCGAAAAACCAATAATACGAGTATTTAGTGCAAAGGAAATGACAAAGATGATGATTTTATTGTGAGACGATGTATATTTCACTCTTGGTCGTGATCAGTGTGTGCTTTGCGTGACGTGTACAGCGCAGTACAGTGACGGACGAAAGTAAAAGTCCAAATAAACACACGATTCTCCCAGCAAAATACAGGCTACTTCTGTGGGTGTCATTCCCTATTTACACGTGCTACGTACAACAACGTGTCTAAAACGCTGTAAAATGTGTGAACTTGTGAAGGAAATCCCACTTTTATCTCTGCAAACGCAACATTTAATTTCTGTCTTCCAGTTCCCCGTAACCTTGCATTATACACAAATAACATTTAGAAGCTGAGTCCTTACGAAGCCAGCAGGCTGTCCACTAGTCAAAAGATTTCCTGCATTTAATGGAACCCGAAAGTTTGTTACTACCTTCGAAACATCACAACACTTGTCCCTATCTGAAACCAAATAAATCCAACCTACTTCATGCTACCCAATAAGATCATTTTAAATAAAACATTATATCTACGTCTAGGTCTTCCAAATGATATATTTACTTCAGTTTTCCCACCTAAACATGCCATACACTGTTTTTGGTATACATGGCGGGCGTAAAAGTATCAAAGTTGCAGTCCACAATACAACTATCCTTTCCCACCACTACCTAGCATGTTAGCCAGCCCACGCAATTCCGTCACTTCCCTACTGCAGAGGGTGGACTGGGGACGAGGATATTTAGATTCGTAAAACACCGTGTGACGTCACTCTTTCAGCATTACCGTCACCGAAATCTGCCATCTGTCACATTAACGGTGCCCTCATACCTCACAATTTTTACCGAAATTTTCTTATTATTTTCACTCTTCTTCCCTCTACTTTTTCTTCTCTAATTTTTGCATACATCCAAAGTTATTTTAAAAAGAAAAACTCTATCAGCGAAATATAAACTTACACCAATGGACAAGTACTTATGCCGGAATGTACAGTTGTATTTGTAAACGAATGGACAACCGACCTTCAGCTGCTTTGCGTTGAGTTTCTCCTTTATGCATATAAATTCTTATTCCACTGGTAAACTAATGAACAACTGACCTTCAGCTGCTGTGTGTTGAGTTTCTCCTTTATGTATACAAATTCTTATTCCAAGTCCGTGTTACCCTTGTTTTATGTACCAAATTAATTTCCCACTAATAGCAGGTCTGTGCTTAACGAACCACGGACTACAAACAGGTTTTCTGTGGCGTCTTAAAAATATGACCTAAGTAAGTATATACCTATACCTAACGCCATGGAGCACAGAAGCTGACAGTTGTTCAGCTATTCAAAATCTTCCCAATATTCCGCCCATGATGTTTCTTTTGTGCCAGGAAATTCATGATATCTGTGCTTTCTAGGATGTTACGAAGCGGACAGTGGCAATTAAATTCTTCTTGGACTTTTTGACCCTTGAAGGTGGGACTGATAGTTAGTCCCGAAACGTCTGTACTTAATTACCACTCTACGCTGTGTCATATACCAGAAGAGTGGAGATCTCGTCTAAATTGCTGCGAAAACCCGGAATCGCAAGTGAATTCATGTTAGATGTACGCCTCTTATATAAAGTGGCCGTGAAAGTGTGATGTGGAAGGTTGTGACACCTTGTGTTCTGGTAAATAATATGGGAATTTTGAAAGTAATTGTTGTCTTCACCTGCAGGATTATTTTGCAGTCCTCAAGACGTAGGATACAGGTCATTCGAAACATCGGTACGTAGTTACTGAGCTGCATGACGTAACTTCCCACAAGTCAGTATATTTCCAACGAAGCCAGTCCATAGCAGCTTAACATATGCCTGTGAGGTTTATTTATCATTATACTGCATGTTCCAAGTGGTTTCTTGGCTTCCGATTTTCCAATCAAAACATTGTACATTATAATTTTGTCTTCATATTTATGCGTGTTACGTTCACCCACCCCCCCCCCCCCCCTCCCCTACTCCCTTTTCTCTTCTTCTTTCTCTCCTTTTTTTTTATCATTATTTTATTATATTTTATTATAGTCTTCCTTATTTCGC
>Ga0123357_10008396_pt1 | contig 12894 bp, 3 predicted proteins | sample TergutEmb28metaG_FD_89873 | JGI IMG/M metagenome (GOLD analysis project Ga0123357, IMG submission 89873) | Embiratermes neotenicus P4 segment gut microbial communities from Petit-Saut dam, French Guiana - Emb289 P4 | ecosystem: Host-associated > Arthropoda: Insects > Digestive system > Gut ...
AAAAAAAATTATAAAAAATACAACAACGAGATACAGAGCACGCGAGACAAATTAGAATTATACAAAATACTCAAATTTTAAAAACCCCCAACCCCCACCCAAAGCACTGCAAGATTGAAACAGATCAACTGTCTGAAACATGTTCATTTTTGTACCTTTGAGCATGGTACAGTGACTAGGCTACAGTATGTCAGTTTGTGGTTTATTCCTGGCACAGGCAAGAGACCCTTCTCCAAAACATCCAGACTGGTTCTGGGGCCCACCAAACGTCCTATTCAGTGGGTACCAAGGGTTCTTTTCCAGGACAGACAGGAGGGAATATAGTGGTCATGGCATAAAGTTGACCACTCACCTCCATCTCGTGCTGACATAATAGGTAAGGTTACACCTCTACTCCCTTGATATGCCTTAACGGCATGGACAGGGACAATTTGGCATTTACCTTTTACCTGGACAATGGGCAAAGTTCACAAGCTGAGTCCAGTTCTACAGTTCTAAACACTGAGCACTACAATCAGGAAAATTCTATGTATTAATATTTTACTTTACAAATTAGGACCAAAACAGGACAAAAATACGTTTGCAAAGCCATGACTGCTTTAGAGATCAATGACCTTCAAATTTCCTACAGGCTTATTACTGCACGCCTCATTTGCTATCTACACTCTTCATCATACAATATTTGCATTGATTTATTTGAGAAGATTCTATTACAGTAGGAAATGAAACAAATGTGTCTGATCATGAGATAAAATAAACCAACTGCAAAGAAATAATACGTATTCAGTCTCTACAAACAACAAAAAACGGATAAAATACAGATGTGCATACATAATTTTTTTTTCATGTTAATGAAATCTGCAGTGTTTTAATTACAAAATATTTGTACGTTCTGATTGCAAGCCACAGTAACTTACCAAGATGATGAATTGTTAAAAAATGATAGCAGGATGCTGTAACCTACATTTACTAAACACAATACTGTGACATCAAACAGCAAAATTAACTTATTTTGCTCCTTTTCACAAACAATGCTTGAAGAATCAAGTATCCATAGTTGAACATGCTTAATACTATACCAAATTAAGGGATAGCATTCACCGTAATCATCAGATTTCTATACACAATTAGCAGTGACATATCATGTCATTCACATTAGTTGCAGATGGCAGTATTTCAAAACTGTACCGCAATAGAAAATGTAAAAACTGACATATCAAAGCTTAAAATATTTGCTTATGTTTGTAATGATAACATCCTAACATTACCCATCAATTTTTTTTTTGTTTACTGATTTACTGTTGAGCATAGTTGTACAAGTAAGTTTACATACTAGCTGCATATTCCTGTCTCTTAAGGGCCTCTCCATCCTATACATATCACAGCAAGCACAATGCAAATGCCATTCATACAATTCCAAACATAAAATTACAATTAGCACAAAACACAACTGTTCAATCATGAACCCTACCTTTGTGTATTGTTGTTGCCGTGGAGTGTGTCTGCTTGCCTGCCTCTTGGGGAGCTAGGGCTGTGTTGATGGAGCATGCCAGGAGAAGAGGAAGCACGAGGAGTGGGTGTAGCCCAGGGAGGGAAGCGAAAGAGAGCTCCTATTGGTGGGGTGGTTGGGGACAGGCTGCTTCTGGCAGATAAGTGGTTGGCTACAAATGCCGGAGAGGGAGGAAGTTTCAGGATTTCATCTGCAATGGAAGGAGACACAAGACTCTTGGAAGATGAGTTATCTTTGTTATTCTGTTTTGATTGGGAGGTCACTGGACTCCTGGATGACCAAAACCGACTCCAGGAGGCATCTACGATGGGTGAGGTGGTAGAGGTAGGGACAGCTCTGTGGGTAGTGGGAGATGGAATTTGGAGTAACTGAGGCACCCAGACTGGCCAAGATGGCGACCTATTGAGCCCACAAAGAGAGAGAGACAGAGAAAGAGAGAGAAAAAAAAAAGGACAATCAAATGCAATGGACAAATCTGTTTCATGCAATGAACAATAAACTGTGTTGTGATCATGCTCAGAAATATCATTAAGTTCTCCGAATACAAATTTGTGCCATAATTTCTGCCCATGATCACAACTACAGAGTGTCCCACAAGAGTATTTTGTTTAAGGTTAATTCATACACAAGTTAGTTCATTGCCCTGCAATGGTCCAAATGTCCACAATCAACATCAGTACACTGTTGGCAATAATGCACAGCAAACTGACACACATGCAAGCATACTGCTGGTTACATGAGCCATAAGGGTAGGAAATTCAACCTCATGCATCAACCCTTCATTGCTTCTGGCTTTCTGACATACATGGTGGTCTTCAGACTACTCCACCAGTAAATATTTAGTTGTCTTAAGTCAGGGAACTGGGGCAGACACTGAAATTCTACATGTTGTCTATCTTTAGATAAATATGCATTCAGAAAATCTCTTGCACTGCTGCACCCTTCACATCACTGAGAATAACAGACTTCATTGATGGACATTTAATGTTTTCCTGCAACATATCTCAACAGACAGTACCAGCCAGCCAGCCCTTACAAATAAACACAGCACCATGATAATTCCAGAAGACAGGCTGCAGATCACTATTATTCTGCTACATTAATAGCTTCCCCCTTCCCCTCCTATCATCATCATCATCATCTCCTTTATGCAGGGTATTTATACTTATATTCCTGAGACAAACTAGGTCCCTGGGGAATATAGTGTTGCAGCTATTCTGTTGTTACTGTTCATGGTGCTTATATCGTTAGTTTCAGTGTTGAATCTATTGTACATTTACAATAGTACTTTCCGAAGTATGTGTGCAGTGCCCAATATGGCCATGTTCTGTAGTTCCTTGTTGCTCATGTATTTTCTAAATGACTTTGAAATAGTCCCAGTTTATTATTATTATTATTATTATTATTATTATTATTATTATTATATCATTCCTTTTTGGTTCAATGCACACACTCGTACTTTCACCAGACCTAACAATTAAGACTAGATAGGATTAATTTTCATCACACATACATAAATCCCATTCACATGTGAATCAACTACATTCTTTCATGCAAGAGTATAAGTGTGGTTTCCACTTCACATTCTACAGAATGCGACATACAGAGAGCAGTCTCAACAGCAAAGTGTCAGCCTTTTTTTTTAAAGGAATAAATGAAAACATGTAGCTCTCATGAAGCACTTTCAGGTGCCTTCCAGAATGTCCTTTGCGTACACCCCACACTCTTCCATCTCACTCAGACTTAGCACACAGTTTCAAAATGTTTAAATATACTGGTGATTCCACCCCCAAAAATTCAATTACCTACCTCTGTACTTTTTTCTTATTACTGAATTTAAGAAAAAATTTACATTACTCAAAGCTAGCCTGAACAGTTTATTCAGTATAGTATTAGGCTGCAGGCTGGATGACCAAGAAATTTTTGTTCAATTCCCAGCTGAGAAAAGAGTTTTTTTTTTTTTTTTGGGCCTCTCATAAATGTCCAGACCAAATATGGGTGCTGCCCATCCTCCTATTTAATGGGTACCATAGGCTCTTTCTCCTGGAATTAAGTGGTACTGGTATGACACTGAGCACTCATCCCCCATCTCATGCTGAGGTTCAGAATGAATCTAACTAACATCTCCTCCCCCACTATGCCCTCACAGTGCACAGGAACAACTCTGTCTTCACCTTAGGCTGCCCTAATGTCGAGAGAATCCTGTAAAGCTGTGTGTCAGTATTAGAACTCTTAAGGTCAGACAGCTGCATTATTACATACTACCTCATTATCTGTACTGTAAAAAGTATTATGAACATTAAAAGGACATACACATTTCTCTGGGACACTCTGTATATACAGTCCAGCAGAATAAGAAGAATAATAATTTCTTGTAGAAAGTATTAAAAAAAATTAAATACAATAAAATATACTATGTAATGAAAAAACACCTCAGTCACAATTATATCATTAAGACTGCTTGTAATTCATAGGTATTAATTTTGTATTGTTTCCATTTACCTTGACGCACATCTTAATTTCAAAATGACCAGAAAAAATCAGCACAGTAACACACACTGAACAATTTCAACTTTCTTTAACCGTTTGGCGCCAGAATTATTTTTTTAAATTTTAGCACACCCTGTATATAAAATGTGAATAAAACAGGAACCAAATATGTTAGAATTATGAAACAAACTGCATTTTGAAGAGGAAAAAATGGAGAGTATATACTGTGTTTAAAATATTCAGTACCCGTATTTGTTGAATAAATATATAAAACACAACGTTTAGAGGTTAGCGGTGCAGTACGACCACTATAGGAGTCGTTAGGAGTCAAAGGGTTAAATAAACTATTTGCTAATATTTGTTATAAAAGCCAGCAATGCTGAATTCAGTTTTGCGGTCCCTTGCTCATATTAATAATTCTTATTTAAATGTGGTAATGTGAGGATAGCTCAGTCAGCATAGTGAATGGCCAGGCTTGACGGATGGAATACGATTCCTGGCAGGGCAGGAAGTCATCGCTTCACTCCCGCCTCTAAAGTGATACTGGAGCCTACCCAGCATCCTACTCAGTGGGCATATGAGGCAATTTCTCTCTGGTAGAACATAAATCTGACTGCTCACCTCCTTCCTACCTTTGACTTTTCCACTACCCAAGTGATGTCAGTGAAATTGGACAATTCAATTCATAAGCAAAATGTGTACCTGACTTCTTTTTTAGAAAAGGCATTTTGAATAAGTCTAAATTAAGTCACATATGATTTTTGCAGTATATACAAAACTAAACACAAAGCTAAAATGTTTCAGCCACTCTGCAAAGCAATACTGAAATAAATTCATGCCATGCCAACAATCTGGCCAATGAACTGACATATTATTACAAATTCAAAATACATAAAGCATGCAAAACATGATCAGAGTACTAACAGTGGAATGACCACTAGAATAAATCTACAAGTTATACCAAAAGAAACAAGCACTCATACTTCATATGTATAAACACTACACAAATTGCAGATACCCTACCAGGCCACATCATAATGTCTACATGATGATACATATCATGTTGGCGAACTGTCTCTCATAATGATAAATCTTACTAATTAAAACAAGTATGCTGTTCTAAGAACAAGATTATATTCATTCTCAATAATGACACCTTCACATTTCTTTCCCCTCACTACACAGGATTATTACACATGAACCAATATGCATGATAACAATGCATATGTATCCTCTTAAGCTGTAAAAGGACATATTTGGACATGTAAACAAAAGTCACAGATCCTAAACTATATTTTATCTGTCTCAAATTACTTCCAAGAGAGCACAAATTTAAAAAAAAAAACTGAAATTGTCTTATCAGTAACCCTTCTTTTTTACAGACTAAAAATACACCGTGCATTCTCATAATTCTGAACACATTTTCCCTACTGAAATATAAGATCCTTTATCTACAAATAGTATACAGTTATGTTTATACTCATTACTCATTATACTCATTACAATAAGAGGTAAAGTTCACCCTAGAACAGACCATGAACGCCCACAGAGGGAGCAGAGGTACAACTCTACTCTTCCTTTAACCTTGGCACTAGATTGGGGTGGGTGGTCAACACCACAGCACCAGCCGCTTCACCCCTGGGAAAGATCCAGTATCCACTGAAGAGGAGGCTGGATGGGCCCCAGGGCATCTGGATGGACGCGGAAAATCTCAACCCTACTGGGATTTGATCCCCGGACCATCCAGCCCATAGCGAGTTCTTAAAACGACTATGCTATCCTGGCCCACACGCATTTAGAATTTATGAAGAAATAATCCCAATTATAAATGGACAAATCTGTATCAATAACACACTGCTGTACAATTTTTACCAAATGTTTAAAAAAGTTGTGAGATTCAAGAAGATCACGATGGTGACTTAAGAATTTCTTCTGGGGAGTAATGCAATATAGTCTGGTACAAGAATACTGATGTTTCAGATGAGTGTGTTGCCTCCACAATCAGGAAATATGAGTGAAAGGGTATTCTACCCTGCAGCTGGATACAACACATTACTCCAACGCACTGGTCACTTTGTACCAAACTATATAGCATCACATCTCAGAAGACAGTATTCTTGGTACTTGATTGTTGCACAAAATATGGAAACAATATGGAACAAATAAACAACAAAATGGTACTGAACTCCCACAGCAGAAACTTTACAAGTCATTATTGACCTGCTGTCAATTCAATCATGAAGTTGATTAAAATTTTTACAACAAAACAGTACTTGCACATGTTCTATTGTTTTACTGAAATTAACGTTTGTATAGTCTCTTCAATTTAATAATATATACTGATGTGTAAAAAAGGTAAGAATGAAGGAGAGTTTCCTTTTACCTATTCTGAAAGTAGCATGAAGGCTGGGTATAAGCAATTTAACTTCAGAATTTGATCTGTACATTTATTAAATAAACCAAACATGGGTCATTTGGCTTAATTGAAAGCACACACATTAACATACCATAACTTTCTTAATATTCACAACCCACATTCACTGCTACTTTGCATTCACACACAAAGAAGTCAGCTGAAGAACTGCAGTGTACATTTTATTTACCTTGAGTTTTGTGGCCAACATTCTGATATCATAGACTGTAAACACACACAATGTTTCAAATGTCTGCAACATGTATTTGTAAGTTTACCTACAAATGTTAATAAAAATCCAACTAGATGCAACAAACAGTACGCAGATATTTATTTACTGCAAAGTCACTCTACATGTTTTGGGTGCTGTGACACCCAAAACATGTAGTGACTTTACAGTAAATAAATATCTGCACTGTTGCATCTAGTTGGATTTTTATTAACACTGAATTATGATGCATGGAACCATGAGCTTAAAATTTACCTACAGACTGTATTAAACGTATGTAATTCAAACCTCTTAAAGCAAAAGAGAGGAATATGATGTAAAGGTATAATCAGTTTTAAAATGCATTGAATGCATTATTACAAACATACTAATCAAAAGGGTCATTCTTTTCCCAGGTTTTCATTTACAGCAACTGTGTTTAAATAATAAAAGTAACAATCTTATGAATATACACACGGTGCAGCATTAAAAAGTGACCAATATTAATCACCCATAGGAGATACTTAAAGTGCCATCCACCCACAACCAGACATTGCTAAGCATGTCTCAGGTAGATGCTTAGTAAGAACTTGAGTTTGGTCCCTTCAAAGACTGTAATTTCTGCCTGGATGTTCACTCCTAACTTGGCATATGTGTCAGAGGACCCTTCTAGACAAGGTATGGGTTATGTGTGGCTCAATACTGACTATTCCAAGAGTTCATGCAGCCATTCAGACAAAACATGAAATACTGTAATGGGTATAGCAATTACTCAGACAAAGATTTCAGTAATCGCCCAATATAACAAACATGTTGATGGGAATCCTTGAGATGTAATTTGTGAACCACCAACCTATGGTACAGCTTCAGGTGTATATTGCACATACCTGCTACAACATACACCTTGTAAACCTTGTAGAACTATTTGTTACACTCATCTGAATGGTAGCCAGTACTGCAGTGCAGATGGAACACTGCCTAACATGCTGTGACATCCACCATGCCCAGTTTTTTTCAGCTCTTCATTGAGCTTGAGAGAGTGCATCTACTTGGCACATGTGAGTTCACATACTTGGCACAAATGCTCTATGTGCTTCCTTGAATGACCTAGTCTCCATGTACACTTCCACAATTGCAACATGTTCAAGAATACAGAAAATCATTTTTAAAAGGAAGTACCCTTACGATGAATGCCCACACTAAAGAAAACACAAGTGAATCATAAGGTTATGACAATGGTAAGTGAACTCCATTGCTTTAAAAAGAAGATCAGAGTACAAACAATATGACACAGTAACAGACTGTGAGTGATGCAGATACTTTTAATTGTACCACCCTATACTTCTGTCCACTGATGGCATGTTAGACCATAGGATTAAAGAAAAAAGAACACTCATTGAAATGTGTTCAGAAACAATTTAGAAAGTGAGTGTTATTTGGTGGCATTTGTTCTGACACAATTGTCTGCTACAAAATGAAATCAATAAGAGAGTAACTTCCAAAAGAAACTTGCAGAGGGGAATGACTGGCTGTGAGAACAAGTGCAAAGTTAAGTGGTGCATTGTCTGTTAAAGACTGGCTGCATATAAGTCCGCAGGTAATATCCTACAATAACACTACAAACAATTTAATTATGGAGAATAAAACATTGTTAGTCAAAGTGATTTGGCTATCTCTACGAAATTAAAGAATATGCCATATTAGAAAACAATGTCATGCAATGTGCTCTGATGATAGATGGTATGGTATTCCCCATCATAATGTATGCATATGCTATGAAAGTACTCATGACAGCCCCCCTTCCCCATTTCCACTCTGGAGAGTGAAGATTACTGTCCTCACCTGATATGTCCTGAATCCCCTGAGCTGCTCTGCCTACTATGCTGTGATTGGCTATTGAGGGAACTGTAACCTGATGCTTTGCTCATCTGACTGGTGTTGGAAGAATTACGTGAATGTCCTGGTTCATGCCCTTCATCTGTCTCAGCAGCAGCATCCGCAGCTTCTAGAGTGTCTGGGACAGGACCAGTCACTAGTTCTGTACACAAAAAGTTACATATCACTATAGAGAATTAAGAACAAAAGACCAGACTTCACCTTATATAACCGTGCATGTACATATTGACTCACTGTGGTAATATGTAGGAAAGATATCTATCTTAAACATAAGACTTACAGCATAGTAGCATTGTGTGCAGTCAGATAAATCATGCACACACCTGACAGTACATAAGTCTGCTTCAGCATCTACTGATTAAAGAAGCCAGAGCTGTTCCTAACAAACATAGCAGTCACTGAGCTGTGATAGAGGACAGAATAATGAAAAAGACAGGAGATCAAGACCGTAGTAAAGGACACACCTGAAGAAAATAAGGGTCCCCTCTTCTTGGACAAACTGCCGAAGCCGGAACTACCACTAGCTAAAGATCCAGCAAGAGAGCCACTGGAGAACTCATCACGACACTCAGGTCCATCCTCCTGGACTGCAACCTGCTTGTGTTTTGAAGAAGGAGAAGGACTGGAGAAAGAGACAAAAATTACACCTATCTATATGTGTTGTACCATACCCACAAATAAAGCATATCAATAAGTGTTGCACCACATCTATAAATTAAATCCATCAATACGTACTGCACCATACCCATAAATTAAATCTATCAATATGTGCATGTGTGTAATATCATATTCTTTAATGTAACTCCTTCAAACCTAACATTATTAATAGACTTCACTATGCATTTCAAAGTGTATAAAAAAGAGAATATGGCAGTAATGTCAATATAGAGAACATTGTGAAATTACAGTGTAGGTTCTCATGGTAGCGACTATGTAGAAAACGACATTCTAGTTTTTGATGGCATACAGTCTGGTAGCAGTGTGACGTTTTGTATGGTACTGTTGCCTACAGCATCAGGTAAATGACTTTGATACAGGAGGCAGCAGGCAGCAGGCTGCTCTACAACAGCAGTACACTTCTAACAGACTACACAGTGCAACAGCCCAGATAGCACCAGGCTGCTTTTGGAACTTATGTCACTTCATCATAGCAGTCAGGACTGCTCTGTCAACAATGTTACTCTCTTTTCCTTTGACTAATAACAAACACAATTACAAAGCAGCGCTGAAGTTAGACCAGTGTGGAGTGTAATGATTTTACAGTTGTAATAAAACACTCACACATGACATACTTAATGCAGTGAAAGGCACCTGTTTTGTATGTGTAAATATTCATCATGAGCATTAAGAACACTACTGGCACAGTGTTAAATTCTGAAACATAATTAAAGTCATACACCACAGAAAAATGTTGCCAACCCCTGATGAAGCCATCTTCCTGTGTTGCTCACCTAAACGGTGATTAAATCAATTACCATATTAATACCAATACAATGGATAATACAGAGGATAGCTGCTAATATAATGAACAAGCAGCTGCAGACAGCAGACAAGAGGTGGTCCTCCAGTTTGGAGGTTGGGCACGAAGCTACTAACCCCTCACCACAGAAAAATAACATGTTAGAAAAGAGAACCCTGGAACCCTGCTATAATACAAAATATGACAGCACATGACACTGCATTGCAATTATATCTTCAAAGTATCAAGCCACATGACAGTGACCCAAATACATAAAAAATGCACTGTAAATGGTACAAAATTTTGGGCTATCATTACTGAACATCCATGCACATGGAACTAAAATATTGTTAAGTACCATTTAATTATTTAATTTAATACTTCAATGTATCTAAAACAGACTCACACTTTGAAAAGGATGTCGCCAGAGAGCATATTCATATGAATGGCCACAGTGAGCATGGAATTGTCCTGTCGATGCCTCGTGTCATAGCCCTCCAATAGGCAGCGTCTAGTTGTCTGACCTGATCCTGCAAACTCAGCCAGATTTAGGTCTGTGAAGCCCAGCTTCTGGAATGATCGACCTCCTTTCAGCTCCTAGAAGAAGAAGAAGAAGAAGAAGAAGAAGAAGAAGAAGAAGAAGAAGAAGAAGAAGAAGAAGAAGAAGAAGAAGAAGAAGAAGAAAAGATATAATAAACGTCTCTAAAATCAGGGTTCTTTGGAAGGCATTTGTATTTGCAAATGCAAAAATAACAATTCAAAACATTTTAATAAACAAGTTCCTGTAATGCACGTATGGCAGTAACAAATCAAAATTGTGTTTATGAGGAAGTTAAGAGCAGACTAAATTTGCTGACAGCTTGCTACCATTCACCTCAGAATCTCAGGTTTTCTGTCCTTCTATTTAAAAACATAAAAATTAAAATATACAAAACTATAACTTTACCGAGAGTTTTGACACATGCAAAATTTCTTCTCTCATGTTAGAGGAAGAAAAAGGAACTGAAGATCCTTGAAAAGAGGGGGTTGAAGTGAATATGTGAACCATAGTGGGAAGAAGTGACAGGAGGATGAAGCAAACTGCAAAACGAGAAGTTTCAAAAATTGTTCTCTTCTATGCATTTTGTTTGTATGACCAAATCAAACAGTATCAGATAAGACTGTGAGATGATCCAGATCCACTGCACAAAAAACCCTGTTTCCTGCCAGCAAACAGTACAAAACAATCAGACAACACACTGGTCCATCTACATAATCAAACAGATAGATAGTTACTTGCGGGCAATGGAGTGTGTGGATATCGCCTGGTCAAAACATATGGCAGCATGAAGGCAGAACTATATGCAATACCAAACATGTAATCAGATGGCGCAAAGTTCAGACAAGGCAAAAAATAAATAAATAAATAAATGTTCCCATTTATCCAAAGTGTAGCTAGTCAAAGTGCCTAGCTCACTCCCCTATGGCTGATGTTACTGAACACACCACATCCCACAAAGCATGCCAACTGGTCAATTCCTTTGGTGGCATGAATATTATCTTTCCAGCAACAACCTGTTCTTTTCACCCAGTAGGTTTAAAATAGAATGTTAAATGTGCATTCCTAACCCCATTCACACTACTTACATGATATCTCCTTCTCTACCGACAGAACCCTATGGAGAAGTTCATATACACTTGGTCAAAAAAATTCCCTGCTTGTATGAGCCCTAAGGTTCATAACCATTTCCACACCAGTACACAACAGCCCCAACCTGTGCCATCCAAATCCAGTCCTTGTCCACAACCTAATTAGCTAAGATCCATTCTAATACAGTCACCCAGTCTACACCCAGATCCTCTAACTACTCTCTTACAACTAACATTCAGTCTTTGACATTCAGAGGACCATGCATCATGATATATTCTTATAATAAAAGCCAACGAGAAGCACTGTTTCTCAAATTTATTTGATAAAGTACTCTACATGTTTTGGACAGACCCACTGTCCAACATCAGGAGTATCTCAACACTGTGTACATGGAGTAAGTATTTGTCATGCTAGTTCTGTTGACATCTGCTAGCGTGGTCATCCTGACCACGCTAGCAGACACCAACAGAACTAGTATACAGTGTTGAGATACTGTTGATGATGGACAGTGGACCTGTCCGAAACATGTAGAGTACTTTATTAAATAAATTTGAGAAACAGTGCATCTCGTTGGCTTTTATTATAAGAAAAACTTTCAGTCCTCACTTCTCACCTGCCTGTGCATGTCACATTACATATCCTGCCCATCTCATCCTCCTCCACCTGATCACCCTATTAACATCTGGTGACGAGTACAAACCATGACACTTCTCCTTACATCAGTATTTCAGTCCTGCTCTTACTTAATGGGCCGGGATAGCGCGGTCAGTACAGCAACTCGCTACGGGCTGAATGGCCCGGGGATCAAATCCCAGTGGGGGGAGAGACCTTCTGCACCGATCCAGACCAGCTCTGGATTCCACCCAGCCTCATATACAATGGGCACCGGGTTTCTTTCCCAGAAATAAAGTGGCCGGGGCATGGCATTGACCACCATCCACCCCCATCTAGCCCTGAGGTTAAAGAAACTCAACTTCTGGGTCTTCGTGGCCTGTTCCTGGGTTTACCTGTTATTTTATCCTTCTCTGTGCAAATATTTTTCTCATTTTCCTGTTCTGAAACATCATCCTAGTGTGTTACATGCTCCAAATGATAAAGCAGGTTTCACGCCTATATAAAAAAGTATGTAAACATACAGTGTATATTTTTATGGGGGCCAGAAATGTACACTAAAAACTAAACTAAACTCCGTGGCTTTAGTCCGCGAGCGAACCATACCGACAGAGCGGCCGCCGCCGGTAGGCGAAGTTAGTGCCAACTTTTGCGGATAGAGGGGTGTCACGTGGTT
>Ga0123357_10008397_pt1 | contig 12892 bp, 11 predicted proteins | sample TergutEmb28metaG_FD_89873 | JGI IMG/M metagenome (GOLD analysis project Ga0123357, IMG submission 89873) | Embiratermes neotenicus P4 segment gut microbial communities from Petit-Saut dam, French Guiana - Emb289 P4 | ecosystem: Host-associated > Arthropoda: Insects > Digestive system > Gut ...
GAGTCTTCCTCATAGCCAAAGTACCATACCGTGTCCATTTAAAATATACAATATTTTACAAAATTTACATTAAATTTGGTGGCTAAAGTTTGCGTTCATTACACTTGTATTCCTTTTGTCCTCCAGTGGCTTGTAGTATTTTGTCCATGCTTTGCTCCTCGGTGAATTTAATGTAGACATGTCTCTTGACGCCATCTATTTGAATCATTCGTATTTCCTCCTCTGGTATCTGCAGGCATTCGTAAATCCGTTCATGGATTTGAAAGGCGTTGATCCTGGGGCTTCTTGTGTCTAAGCAGCAGAATATGGTCTTGCTCCTTTCTCCCATTTTGCACTTTGTTTATCGTCTCTCCACTTTAAGTGAAGTATTCACAACGTAACTAATTCTCCGCTATCACCGTTCACTATAACTCGCTCACTATTCCTTTCACTACACTTCACTATACACGTCCGCTCCACTCCACTGTATACTGCAGACTGGGGTCGAACCAGCGACCTTCCGATTTGTAGCGTAGCACCTTAACCACTGTGCTACCGCGGTCCCCATTCGGGAATAGGGTGCTGAGGAATATGTTCGGATATAAGAGGGAGAAAACGCGGGAGATTGGAGAAAATTGCGCGTGGAGGCGAAGAGAAATATTTTATAGTGATTTCTTTATAGTACCTGATGTAATGAGACTCATTTAGAGGCCTACGCATAGATGGGAGTATCATTTTCAAACGTGTCTTAAATATGAGAGAGCGTGGGCTGGGTTCATGTAACTCTAGGGTTCACTGGCGAGCTGTTGTGGATTTGATAATGAACACTCTAGTTTCAGCCACACAATGTCTGATATACAAGTGAGGAAAACTAGTAATATGCTGCTGAGCAACGTTAGCGATATACAGCCCAGCTATATCAGTGATATGCAGCTGAGCAATGTCATTGATATGCAACTGAGCAATGTCGGTGATATACAACTGAGCAATGTCAGTGATATAAAGCCGAGCAATGCCAGTGATATGTAACTGAACAATGTCCGTGATATGCAGCTGAGCAATGTCATTGATACGCAACTGAGCAATGTCAGTGATATACAGCCGAGCAATGTCAGTGATATGCAACTGAAGCAATGCCTGTAATATGCAGCTGAGCAAATACAGCTGAGCAATGTCAGTGACACGCAGGATGTCCGTGAAACTGTGCTGGAATTTAAGATTTGCATGTTTCACTCTTTGTAGTCATGGCCAAGGCCTTTCTTGAAAAGCTGATAGTTCATCACCTAGCCAATAAATTCCTCGCATTTTATGGAATCCGAAGATTTATTGCCGCCTTTACAAGTGTCCGTCACTTGACCCTGTCCTGAACCATCCTCTTCCTTCCACCCCATTCCTTTAAGATCCATTTTAGTGCTCTCTTCCAATGTACGCCTGTGTTTTCCAAGCGGTCTCTTTCCGTGGGGCTACCTCTCAAAACAGCGTGTGCATGTTTCTGCTCTTCAGGCTGTGCCACATGGCCGGCCCAACTCATCCTCCTTGATTTGTCCACCCGAATGGCATTTGTTGAAGATTTGAAATCACGCAGCTTCTCATTACATGAACTTTCACGTCTCTTTTTTGCAGCCAGGTTGCGGTTACAGGCGCATTCGCGAAATTGCGAAGAATAACTAGTACATTTATAATATCTGTCCGCACGGAAGAACTCCTCTTCCACTGGACGGATTCTCGCGAAATTAGACGTTTTAGAATTTTTCGAAAGTCTATCCAGAAAATTCAAATCCCATTAAACTCTGACAAGAATAACGAGTATTTACATGAAGACCTATATACATTGAATTCTTCCTAGAATGACACCTCTTTTGAAGAAAGGTTGTGGAGTGAATCAAAACACACATTTTATTTTCAGTACATTTTCTTGCCGATAATCCTGCCGTAGATGGGATAATGTGGAAAATTATGATAGAGCCAGAGAAGGCCACAGATGACAATATAATACGGCGTATGCGCATTTTATGCTGGATAACCAAGTTAAGAATACAGACACAAACTCATAATATTTAATATTTATTGCTCCATAATTCATTAATTCCGTGAAAAGTTGCAGACAAGACTCACAGAAACTAAGAAAATGCGCCACGAGATACCTGTCTACTATCTGTTCAGCCAAGCTGTGCGTCTAAAGAAGACCACGAACAAACAAACAAACATTCTTCTGTTTCTGTACAGAATTTATATGTAGTGGGTAAAATTGTTAATAAAGCTATTAGTGGATTACTGCTATGAAGTACCTTTCATCTTCCAAAAGACCTTCAACATGGTCCTCACCAACTGTTCAGACCAGTACAGGTTGCACCCGACAAAATGAGCTGTAATGTTTGTCAATGTAGCGACAGTGCAGGTCGTCACAGCCCTTTAGATTCACATGAGCGTAACCTGATCAGATTTGTCACGTATACAAAGCAGCGTCTTACGAAGACTGTTCAGAAACTTCTCCGAATGGTTCAATTAAGGACAAAACCTACTACATTACTTTCATCAAACATATACGAATTGGAAGAACGTCGGCTGAGCTGCGCTACCGATTTGTCTTCCAGTTCGTCTACGAATTCAAATCGATGTCCTAAATCAGTTGGCGAAAAAGAAATATCTGCTGAATATACAATAGGGTTGTAGGGCAGGGGTTTCCAAACGTTCTTGCGAAGGGTCACGACGATTAATAATTACCATAATTACATAGAAAGTAAAATAAATATTATACGTTACCACTCACATCTTTGTGTGATTTTTATTACAATAGAATCGTATAGCAATGTGGGCCGCTGGCCACATGGAGTCTGCTGTAGGTTGTCTGTGGATACAGATTTCTGGAGCTACTATCAGAATGACAGCGCCTTTGTAATGTTGGAGAAAACAGCTGTACTACCGAAAAATTTCCGTCGTTTCTTTCGCACTGCTCCTCGTAGAAGCTGACACACCCGCAGGCGCAATTTCAGGTTCCCCGTTTTAGCGCCCAGGAAGATACCAGTAAGCACGGCGCCTGCATTTGAACGACATTGTCAAGCCGTCTTCGGCCTTGTGAAAATTGCAACTACTTTTGACGTAGCGCTCAGAGACGTGCGTTTCATAGTAATTAATTTCAAGGAATTCTCGTCTGCAACAGCTTGTTGCAAAAGTGTGGACAAACGTTTAGTCGCTTATCTTTTGTTCGGGTGTGGTAAGTCTTCGGTGAATGGGCCAGATTCCCATATTTTTGGTAAGAACTGTGGATCACGGATTTACGGACATGTCGTCGCCTACAGCCATATCCCTTTCCACTCTCACTCGTCAGTCTGAAAGTAACAGGGCCTGGACAGAGGTGATTTATCGTTAGCGACGTGAATGGGCGGCCGGAACGATGGTCACCTCCCCGCGGTTCTCTGGCACTTTTAAAAATTTTGTTCCATTAAAATGCTGTCTAGGAGGTGCTACCCAAAGTTCCCCGAATGCCGCGCGAAAACCGCTTGTAATACCGCTTGTATCGCAAGCTGTACCCTTTTATGAACCACTCTGCCAAGCGGTGTTCTGCTGTGGGGAAGTATGTGTTTTTATTGTGCATGAAATTGAAGCTCAAGGGGCGATGTTTTGACAGCATTGAAAAGATTCAGACCGTATCGCAGCACACGATGAAAACGCTAACGCAAAATGACTTTCAGCAGTGTTTCCGAACATGGGAATTCCGCTGGGATTCCTATATCGTTGCAGAAGGGGACTACTTCGAAGGGGATGGAGAAGAATAGAAATTTCGGTAAGTGGTTAAGCTATGGCAGAGGAATTTCGGGAGAGTTGGGAGCACCTCGTATTTTCTTAATGTCTCATCATCGAATATTACTCTAACAAATCGTAAATTACCTTAACAATTTTGTGAAAATGTTCAGCCAAAGGCGCACTTATGTTGACGACATTTTAAAAATGCCGTTAGCCGCTTTCTTTTAATACGTTTTAATTATCTTTACTCCACAACAAAACATGCTAAGACTGAATGTAAAACAACAAGAGGATTCACGCTAGCTTATAAGCCAGGCTAATTACGTACCATAGGTCACAAAGTTCAGTGCCACATATTTTAATATTGCATCCAACAAAACACATTTGTTGTGTTGGACGGAATATTAAAATATTTGTCACAGAACCTTATAGAAACACAACGGAATGATCTCAATGAAATTAATATTAGCCACTCAAGTTCCTACCATCCGTCAATACTAGAAGCTAAAACATCCTTAAGATGTAATACAAATAGTCAATTTATCCAGCAATATCTTAAAAAGAGCTTAACACGCTGAAATAAAGCTACCAAAAAGTTTTGTCCACCACGGTTTCCTCTAGTCTTCTACAGCTTTCGCAAATTGAAAAATAAAATTCGCTCAACTGACAGCGCAAAAGTACGCATTAGGGATGAATCAAATTTTTATACATGAAAGAAGATAAACTAAGCCTAGCGTATACAATAAACGTATAAAATCTGCACAATAATGCAGTAAAACATGGTATTCCATTCAAAATACCACGACTCTAACTCTACATATAGATCTACACAGAATATAAAATATAAACAGAGGCGTCATACAAGTGTCATCGGTGAGATTGGCATTGCTTTTCGAATTGAAAAGCTGTTTTCTTAAATAAAAAGTTGTAGTTTTCGACGGAATATTGAAACATTTCTTACTGAACCTTCTAGAAACACAACAGAAAGACCTCGATAAAATTAGTAGGAGGTCACATGTTATAAATGTATTGCGCGTGGTCCGAATAGGGTTACTTGTCGAAGAGCGTTCCTATCCTATTAGTCTCCTCTCTGGTTGACCAAGGACTCTAAACAACGCCCACACTGCTTCGAAACAATCATTTTGTCAGCCCATACTTCCTGACCAAACACCAGGGACTTTATAGAAATAACCGTTCTATATTTTCCATCGAGTGAAAATGTGCCTTCGGTTATGCGCGCAACTCGGCCGTAACCCGGAGCACATTTATCAGAATGGTGACTTGTATCGAATTAAGTCCAACAGAAGACAATAAAAAACGCAAATTATTTGTCCAGCACAGTTTCCTGTAGTCTTTACAGCTTTCGCAAATTAAAAAAACGGAGCAGACACGCCTGAAATATTACGTTGTGTGAAATTTCCGATGTTATTCTCTGCGTTGTAGCCTGAAGACCACTTCTAACACCAAATATTGAATGCGCACTCTCAGCGAAGTGCTGCAAATCAAGGATACTAATTGTCAGCATCACAGGTATATTTTGCTATTCACGCAGTCTAGGCTGACAAAACACATGCTTGCTGAGGTGCCCCGCGGGCCGCATTAAGAGCGGCAATCACGGCCCGAGAAAGAAAACAGGCTGAGGATGGAGTGGCCACTCACTGTGGCTTTCTGTCGAACACGTCATTAGGCCTACCCTCGTTAATTCACCAGCCTCTTGCTGAGGAGCCCCAGGTTCTACCTTGGAACATTCCACGTGGCATTTGTGGGGGACAGAGGGCTTTGGTACAGTTTTGTCTTAGAGTGCTTCGGCTTTGTCCTTTCAGTATCATTTCACCATTCTCGACACTAACCTTACCAGGACAAGCAAGGAAACCCAGGGAGCCTTTCAACAAAGGAATTCAATTTTGGATATCGGTGAGCAGGTGAAGTACTGCAGTCCTCTGGTACGGTCCAGTCTCCTACCTTTGGCGTTGCTTTCCTCTGCAGCTGCATTCTTCTTAGCTAGCGCTAAGAGATCTCTAATGGAAGATGAGTCGGCCACAGAATTCATCCTCGCTTCGTTTGGCCTTGCTTTGTGTAGACCCAAAGCCTTCTGGATTAAAGTTGTTCGTTCCTGGAAAGATAAAGTTAAAGTCAAGTGAGACGAACAAAGCTAAAGACCAGACGTATTCGATTTTTTTTGCATATTTCCCTCTGATATTATGTTTCGTTTGCACTCCTGGTCGTGGCTACTTTCCTAGATATTTATCATCCTGGGAGTGAAGTGGCAATCTCCTAAGCTTGGCGGAATCACTCATTCAGTGACAAGTGTCGGTCCCTTTCAAAAAACAATTGTAGCCGAACATAAGTAGCCTGTTGGACGCCTTTACCTATCCAATGGCACAACATTCAGGGAGCCTGGTCTGTCAGTTCTACGCAACACATCAAGCGTCTAGATGGAATTATTAGACGTCCGTTATAAGGTCGTAGATTTTTAATCCAGATTTACAAGTTTGAATATCATTACAGTTCCTTCCGTTATGTGTGTGTATAGTTGTTAAAACCACAGCTGCACAAATTTTTAAAAGAATTTGGAGTTCCTCATTCGTATAAATGTATGTTTAAAAGATGATAATTTAAAAACGCGTGTAAACGCTCTAGAAAAAGGATGTTAAAAATGAAGCGCTTGTGCAAATGTGGATGCGATGTCATCTGTTTTAATGGCATATTGTTTGTGTTTGTGGAGATCATGCAGCAACCCAAACTGGGTGCAGTCCGGCAACTGCGTTTTAATTGCGTCACGTGTATGTTGGGTATGTTGGCTGAGGTATACACAGTGAAGTGCACAAGACTTAGTTAATAAATGGTAATGCACGGGTACGTACGTTAGTGTATGTCCGCTCTTGCCTCTGGTTCACGGGAACATAAATAGGTGAATAGATATGATCTACTCAATGTAATGCTGGTCACAGTAATTTAATTTCTACTTGAAGGTTCTAAATCTAATTTAGATAAGACTGGTTAATAATATATGTTAGATTATACTGGTTACACTTCATATTAAATGCTTGGAGCAGCACTGTTGGTATGTTGAATTACCTTGGACACACATTGTATTGAAAGCTTGTAGTAGCACTGATTACACATTATATTAAGCACTTGTGGTAGCTCTGGTTGTAATGTAATTTACTGTTGTAAATAGTGACATGGTCCCTTGTAGAAAACACTAAATGAATCACTTGTACACAAACACTGCGGTGATGTGATACTCACTAGATGTTTCATGTTGAAGGGAGGAGTAATGTAACACGCTCGCAATAACACGAAACTTATACACTGGGAAGTTTTGGGACATGATCCCGTTAAGTACAAGCCCTGGGAACTGAGCCTGTAAACGAATGCCTTCGGAATAAACAATACAAAAAATTATTAGGCATTCGGTGCCTTAATTACACTGATGTTAATGATCTCCTTTGTGGTTTGGAGATCATACCGACGCAGGTCTGGGCCTTACGGAGTTTGGATTTCAACTGGGGCAGCCAGGCCCGGGAGGAGGCTGGCTTGGATTTTTGGAAAAAAGGACCAGGGCTGGTCACTTGTGTGTGCGTGCTAACTTAACGCATAGCGAGGGTGTCATACGAAAACCAAAGTGTGCCTGGCACTCTTGGAAATTTCCGCTGTGAGCTTATTGGCTAGAATTCCTACTTACTCAACATTAGCTCTTGTTGCTAGGGCACGTATGAGGCCAGATGGCCTGATTTCAAAACATAATGCTCAGAAACCTAAGCTAACATATATAGTAACAAGAAACATGAGACATACTCTTTACCCTCTTGTAAATGATTACACAATAAAAATGAATACACAAAACACAAAAATTCTGTCCCTCAGTGCTGAACAGGGTATCTTATGCTTATTTTAAATAACGTGTGATCAGTGCAGGGCGTTTTGGAGGGATCGTAGACAATATTATGAAATTAGTGAACAAAACTAAAACGGGTACATGGATGAATGTTGTTCAGAACCTTTGTGTTTGTAGAGAAACGAAGAAAAGCAATGCGCTCACTCATTAACAGAACAACGGTTCTGACTGCACCACAGCCTGAACTGACAGGCGTGTTCCATTTCAGATGTCAAACAGTCGGCTGACGAGCAGACAGGCCAGTGCTGTTGCACCAACAACCGTGCGTGCAAGTGGTTGCATCTCTAAGCTTTCGACCCTTTAAATTAATTCGCATACATTAGTTATTCACATTATTTTAAACCCTTCTCCTAACACGTTTGTCATTTACAGACAGCAACCCACCTAGGATACTAGAGACCTTGAAAACTGTCATCTTGCATGCAGGATTGAGAGGAAACCCGGCTAATGACGCCCTCTTTCAAATAAGCGTAAGCTACAGTCCTGTTATCTGTTTCGCTGTTTCTTTTATTTCAATACATTCGACCTTGTAGCAGTTTGATGTGCCTATATATACCTTTAATTAGGACGCTGTAATTAAACATGCCAAGAAGAAGGAATTATCAGCATAGAAGCTCATTTTATGCAATAGGCGCTACACCATAAACATAAGAGAATTTAAATATATTAGTTTTATTATATTTAATTTTGCCTTGAACTTTGCCAGAATAAACTAAAGAATTGTAAGACTTTGCTAATCGGATCTCAGTTCATATTCAAACAATAATGTTAATTTATAAAAGCCATTAATATTTTCCTCTTTTATACATTTCGGTAGCTGTTTGACGATGGCTTTAAAAAATCGAAAAAGTGGTGCATTTTAGACTTGTAGGGTGTTGTGATTGATGGTGTAGTGCCGAGTTTATTGCGTATACTCAGATACGTCGCCATGTCTCATCTTAAGTTCAGATTAAATTTAGACCCCGTCAACTGCTGGTTCCGCGCAGACCCTTCAGTTTTGGGTTATCTACTTTTTATGGCTAATAAGCTGGCTTTACAGTAAGTTACGATCTGCATACTGGCTAGGAATAAATTTGATATTATCCAGAAGGTTCTACTATGCAACATACATAAATACATTTGGTGTCTGTGTTTATAGCCCCACGTACCTTTCACCTAGCTACTAGATGAAAGAGACTGGTCAGCTTAAGGCCCCTACCACTTTACCCCCTGCGTAAGAGCCCGAAGCACCCACTGACTAGCAGGCTAGTTGCTTCTTCGAGAAGAAAAAAGCTTGGCTCTCCGTCAATCGACAGCCATCTTGCAGTCCCTGGCCACGAACCACAAATTTGTGTTCAGATATAAGAGCGGATTTGTTTACATCCTCCTTCGCAATGCGTCCGACATTTTCTCCCAAACCCACGAAACGTCTGCGATTTAACACAAAAGTGTCATCCAGTTTTAGCCACAATTACAGAAGATGCAGTTGTTCTGACCTTTTAGTGTTACGACTGTATAGTCACAGCGCATAATTTTTACTGTCAAGACGAGGCTTCACACGCTTATTGCCGACAGTAATACGTACTGCCTTCATAAAATTGTGGCACTGAAATGGTACAGTAAGCGACAGGTATAAAACGTCTTGCTTCCAGGACTTCTCCGTGGGAGGACCAGTGAATAGACCAAGCAAAAAGCTTCTCTGTGTGCTTCTAATTATTTGACAGACATTAAATACAGTCCGATAGATTCACAACGGTGCTTTTAGCACTGGAAATATGCTTTTAATAGTCAAAAATTCCAAATTACCGTTGCGCCCCACAAGCGAAGGCTTCAGTGCGGAGGTGAGTGCTGCCCTTGCATGGATCGCGCGACGCTACAATCAGTAACGACTAGATGGTAACTGGGCCTTGAACTAAACAACAAATTCTAGGAATAACTAATGTCCCCAACCGGCTTTGAAACACTTTATACGACCAATTGCGAAAATGTTCCAGACCGGCAGTGGGGTCCATTGAAATTTCTTCTGTGGGTGGGGGGAAGGGGTGGGCAGGAACATGAAGTTTATCACTCACTTCCACGTAGTACCGAGGAAGAGAATGAGTGGAGCCATACCTTCGCACCTCTATACGCCTTTATGGCACAGATAATGATAATACCTTATATGACGAGATATGAGTAAATATAAGCTAATAATTATGCAGTTTGTTTACGAAATGCGGTGCATATTCTCCGCCAGTAGACTCTACACAGTACATCCTGTCTGCCTTAAAACTGGCTTAAGTAGATTTGTAGCTTGAGTCATCGGTTTAACTTCATGGTATTGGTTTCGACTTCCTTGACGTTCTTAGTTACACATCTCTGTGGATATTGCCACAATTTTTTTCATGTGGCACACCAGCCCTACTCGGGCCCAGGCCGCCTCATTCCTGAGGTTTCTAGATCACACACAGACCCACACCAGTCGGTAGGGGTAATCTTGACGAGTGATTAACCCGACGCAGAAACCTCTAGCTGACAACACACAACACTTACAAGAGACATACATAAATGCCGCCGATGGAATTCGAACCCGCAATCCCAGATAGCGAGTGGCCTTAGACGACGCGGCCGTTGGAATCGGCCACTACTACGATTTGTAGCACATTCTTTGTTACCTCTCACTGGCACGCTCTATATACAGGCACGTGAGTCGGTTGCATTGGGAAGTTTTTTTTCCGTTTCTTTCAGTTTTGCCTTATTAGTTTCATTGCATTATGCTCCATAATCTTCATCTTCATACCGTTATAATCGGAAATAAGGGCAGCCTAAATGTTCTTGTGGATTGGGGGAAGGGGGGAGGTGTGGTGGTATGGAACAAGAAGCTGCTAGCTCACAGGTTGTCCAGTAGGGAACATGGTCACAGCAGGAGTCCGCCCAGCCTCCCACCTGAAGATGGAAGCACATGTCGGTTCCGAAACGTCTTTTATTTTGAATTCGAGAAGCGGACGAAATTCAGGAAGAACGTAGTCGCTTATTAGAATGACTTATAAACTTGCGGCCCAAGACACCTCTTGAATTGGCTTCACTATGAACTCCTCAACTCGTGGGGAAGGATTCGCTTGTCTATTGTCCACCCCACTCCTAAATGTTTGCACCTCAACAAGTGGTACGAGGGAAAGTGGGCTCGACATTCCTTTAAAATTTGAGTTGTCCTCTGTTTTGAGCTGTCTCTCAGGCCACATCAGCGAGATACTTATAGTGTGCTTATTACAGAACTAAATGTAAGCCTCTTTTAGAATTTCTTGCCTCCGACAACAGTTTTCACAGTTTGTGCAGTGTGGACTTTGAGGCAATTTAATTTACTGCACGTTTAAATAAACGACCTGGCCTTAACATAGTGGCTAGGCTGCGGGGTGGAACAGCTCGAATTGGATTCCTGGCCGAGATATGAACTCCTTCTGTTCAGGGAACGAAATGTCCAGTCCGGCTGTGGGACCCATCCAGACTCCTAAACGGGAACCGCAATTTTTTTTTCCCCCATAGGTAGATCGGTCGGAACATGAACCTGACTATTCACCTCCGTCTAGCACTGAGGTTAAGCTGAGTGGAGATAAAATTCCACTTTCTCTTGTACACCTTCATGCCGTAGACATGTTCAGTGTTACCTTTACTTTTCTTTTTTAATGCCACAAATCCTAGTCAGACACAAATGTCATACATTGGAAGGTTCAAACCTGCTTTTCTTTGAAGCTAAAGCCGGGTGCCTTTTTTCAGTACTACACCCTTTCCATTGACTTTAATTAAATAAAACTGGACTAAAATAGACAAGGAACACGGTATATAATGCCTTCATCGAAGAACTGGGGTTTTAATTTGGAGTTTTAAAGGAAACTTGGCCAGAGAGATGGGAAATTTTATGTTTAGTTCGTAGCGAAATTACTGCTGGCGTCATGATTCATATCTTCGGCGTGTGACACCGTGTCGGTGGATGTGTGGTTGTCCGACGAGTCTTCACCTTCCGGTCAGGTATTACAAGAAGTACAGCCGCTGCTTGGCCTTGAAGATGAAGGTACTGCGATCCTTCGAAACGTCGGAAGCTATTCAACTAATGACACAGCGTCACATCCCAGAAGACTCGAATCTTCAGCAACGCCGCTGTGAGAATTTCCAATGTCGTTATGGCTGTGTGGATGGAACATGACTTTGTTTGTAACTCATCAGGAGCTGCGGCAAGAAGAAATTGCAAAACGTTTGCTGTTTGCTGTGCTCTGAGAAGAGAAAACTGGCCGATTGAAAAGGGGAGCTTGAGTCACAACGTAGAGGAGTAGCTAAAAATAAATCAGATTATTTTAAAACGGGAAATTCGCAAGAAAATTATTTGCAATAATTGCAAAAAATTTTGTGGGAAAAAAAATACGTTTCAATCACTGAAAACCAATATTATTCAGGTGCTCTCTCGCTTCTTCTATCTCTGTCTCACTCATTCACTCCCTCTCACACCCATTCTCTCTCTCACAAAAAAAATCTCACATTCACACAATCTCTCTCTCACACACACACACACACATACACCCTTCTACTCACAAACACAAACTCTCACACACACTCTCACTCTCACAAACACACTGCCACACAAACAATCTCTGTCTCACACAAACAAGAACACAATCTCTCTCTCACAAAATATACACATACGATCTCTCTAACACTCTTTCTCTCTCACACACACACACACACACACACACACTTTCTGTCTCTCTCACACACTCAAAAACACACACTCTCTCACACACACTCTCGCACACACTCTCTCTCACACACTCTCTCACACACACTCTCTCACACGCACACGCACACTGCTCTCACACACACCCTCTCCCAAACACACAAACACACACACACTATTTCCCCCCCCCACACACACACACACTTTCACACAACACTCTCTCACACAACTCTGTTACACACACACACTCTCTCTCTATCACACACACACACACACACTACTTCAAAAACAGAATCTCTCTCTCACATAAACTCTCACACACACTTTCTCTCACACACTATTTCACATACACTCTATCACACACACACACACTCACACTCTCACAAACACACTCTCTGACATACAAACTCTCTCACAATCACTCTCCCTCACACAATCTCCCTCACACACACGCTCACATACACTCTTTTACAAACACACTCTCACACACTCTCTCTCACAAGCACACTCTCAAACACACTCTCAACCTCACACTCCCTCTCACACACATACTCTGTCACACACTCTGACACACACACACACAC
>Ga0123357_10008398_pt1 | contig 12891 bp, 11 predicted proteins | sample TergutEmb28metaG_FD_89873 | JGI IMG/M metagenome (GOLD analysis project Ga0123357, IMG submission 89873) | Embiratermes neotenicus P4 segment gut microbial communities from Petit-Saut dam, French Guiana - Emb289 P4 | ecosystem: Host-associated > Arthropoda: Insects > Digestive system > Gut ...
CTGTCGCGGCTGTTTTCGATAAGCGTCTGCAAATCTTGAAGCAGATTTATGTTAGATAGCTCGCTCATTTCCGAATCCTCCAATTGTATACGCGTTGCGTATACAATCTCGCATCGCGTCCAGTCCAGTCACTTCATTGTAGCGGATTGCTTTGTTTATCTCGCTGCTTTTCCGTTCAGCAGAGTGTGGATTTGGAATGGCGTCATAAGCTCAAACGGCTTGCATGAGGCTATGACTTACTGAGTGGATAACCGACAGGTTCGCCTTTGGTTATTTGTTCAAGTATCCGCTGGATAGTGGTCAAGTTGCCTCTTTAGCATATTGAAATCCGAGTAAAAAGAATAATCGCTAACGCTGATATAAATGGTCTATAATCCTTTTTGAATCAATGGCTTTAATTCGGGGGGATGAAGGGTTGGTAGGATGGGGTCAGAGAATCAACAAGTAGAAGATCTTCTTAACAGAATTACCCGCTGGAGGAAGGAGACCATACTCTATAGGTTTGGTAATATTTTTCTTTTTTTACTTGCTAGAGTCGGGATACCCGTTGGAGCAATTATCACAGGAATAACTATAGCGTCGAACTCGGCGCATAATAAGAATGAACCTTGGCTTATTCTCGGCATTGGTATTGGAATTACGATATTATCTACTCTTGATTCTATTCTCAACCCATGGGATAAGAAGCGCATTGCTTTTAAGAAAAGTAATGAACTTAATTTCTTAAAGACGGAATTACAGATTAAATCTGTCAATGCCGATCCAAAAGAGCTAGAAACATTGCTGCTATCCACTAATGAGCGCCTAAAAAAGATTCTTGATGATTATGCTGAAAGTGGATACTAAATAATACTCGCAGTTAGAGAGAGATAGAGATTTTGTACAAGCCAACTATTGTAATTATTGCCGACGGTTGGACGCGCAGGGTATTTCTTAGCCTTCTAGAAAGTGGAGAGCTGCCGGAAATAGATGAACACCTTATGTGCGGAGGTGTGCTGATTAGAAATTTAGTATCAAATGTTTGCTCGGTTAGCATGGCTTCACATGTCTCAATCCTGACCTCCTCCTATATAGACGAACATCACATTCCGGGACATCGTTGGTTGAACCGGGACTCGCATAAAGTGGTTAATTATTTAGGGCCGCTTGGTAGCAAGAAAGTAAATCGTGATGTAGCGAAAACCATCTCATCTATTTTCACGAACAGTGCCTTCAAAACTTTTTCTGTGCAGGAACCTGTAACACTAGATGTCGATCGAAAAATAATTTTACCTCGAATGCGCGCCAAAGGGATCATGAGAAAAGCATCCCGTCTCGTTCTCAAGAACCCAAATAGTACCATAGCTATTTGGTTGCCAAAAGTTGATGAGCTAAGCCATAGATATGGTCCAGATTCGAGGCAAGTAGCCGCAGAGATGGTTGATACTTCAAAAGCTTTCGGAAGCTTTGTGCTTTTTTTGAAAAAGCAGGGTCTACTCGGGGGGGCGAGAATCCTATTTTTGCCTGACCATGGGCAACGAAGAGTAGCGCAAGCAAAAGGTGTTCAACTTAAAAAAATCATGGAGTTAACCGGAGAGAAATTTTTAATCAACCCTATGTTTTTTGCAAATAAAAATTTAATATTAACTAGTGGTGATTCTTTTGCACAAATTTATTTTGAGCCGCATAGTTCTTTAACAAAGGCAGTTGTTGCTGAAAGGATTCGCAGCGAAAAAACCATAGAGCTTATTTGCTGGAGGGACGAAGAAAAGTGGTTTTTCGTAAATCGTTTTGGCTCTGTCGAGGTAGAACCCTTAGGGGATGATTGTTGTTACGTTAAGCTTTTGGACGGGGTAAATCCATTAGGCGCTGAATTGATGGGGAATATCAACCTGTCTGAGCCCGTTTTGGATAAGGGAAAATACCCAGATTTTTTACACCAGATTATGCGCTCCTATGTAACAGGACGTTCCGGAGACCTTTTCCTTTTTGCGGCGAAAGACTTCCATTTTGGAGTCTCTCCGCGCATAGGTTGGAATTTTGGTCGCCACAAAGGAACACATGGCGGTCCATTTGAAGACGAAGTGATGGTCGCGGCCATATGTTATGGTTTTGATGTTCCTAAAAAAAGTGGTATTCGATCAGCCGACTTAATACAAATGCTAGGATTAGTCTAAGTGCGCAAAATCGAGAAACAAATCGATCTCTTCTCATCCAGTCTGTATTAATTAAACTGCTATGTGGAATACTCCTTCCAGATTGTCCTCAAAACTAAAGCTGACCTACTAAAACCGCAGGTCAGATGGGGTGAAATTTTGATGGTGCGGGTGGGGAGATTTGAACTCCCACAAGGTTGCCCTCACATGGACCTGAACCATGCGCGTCTGCCGTTCCGCCACACCCGCATAACCATAGAATGAAACGGACTTACGATACTAGCATACTCGGCGCGTTATCGCCAGATGCTGGCGTTGTTGACGTTGTTGACGCAGGAGGTGCTGTGGGAAGCGACTTCCTTTTAGTCAGGCCGATCTGCCAGAGCAATCCGCCGACGAACAGCCCCGCGGCAGCGAGCATAAGCAGCAGCCAGAGCCAGATTGGGCCGGAGCCAGTCTTATTGGTTACCAGTGTGATCAGAACCGTGGTTCCGTTGAACGCAAAGTGGACCAGCATGGCGCAGATGATCGAGCCACTTCTCAGATAGACCCACGCTAACAGGCAACCAAGGCCGAAGGCCATCAGGCCCTGGGCGATGTTGCCGTGAAACACACCGAAGATGACCGCCTGGACGATGAGCGCTACGGGCAGCGCAAGTTTCTGGCGCAGGACGCCAAACACCATACCGCGGAAAGCGATCTCTTCAGCAATCGGCGCGATCAGTATGATCGACACTATTCCAGGCGCTGACGAAAAGAGCTGGTCGAAGGCGGCGTTGAGCGTACTGTTACCGCTGCTAGTAATTGAGGGGAACAGCGTGCTAAGAATCTGTGTCCCGCTGTTAAGCAGCAAACTTAGGCCGGCGCCAAGCATCAGAAGCGCAACAACAAGCAGGGGTCTAAAACGCCGCAGGCCGACGGTCTCGCGGAAGCTCTCGTGTCGGCCTTTTACAATAAACAGAAAGATGAGCACTGCCGCGACGTCGCTGATGATAAGGATCCAGCCCATCATACCCAAGTAGCGTTGCATGAGCGTATGAGTGAGGAAGGTTTGGTCCTGTAGGATGCTCTGCCCATGGCGCGCAATCGCAGCACTGATTAAAGCGAATATCGCGATGAGTGCAGCAACAACCTGCATGCCGACGACGACGATCAAGTACGTGAAGCTTAAGCCCCAAGCGGCAATGCGCCGTTCGCGCCGCTGTGTCCTGGTTTCGCCTACTGGCTTCATTGGCCCACTTCTTCTTTCGTCATCATGTTCTCTTTTGTCCGGATATCCAGGCTGGCTTTGGCTTAGTTCAGCATTCCAGTTGTTGCTTGATACAACGGTTGAGCGAACTGAGCACGTCAGGATAGTCAAGCCCATGTTCGCGCGCTATCCGCGCGATGTCGTCGTGCTCGGCGCGGTAACGCCCTCCGCCGAACTTCACTTGCACGGTTCCCCAGGGGGTCTCGACGGAGAGCTCCTCGCGCGCGGCGGTAAGGCGCGGCTGCTCGCAGACCCGCAGGCCAAGGGTGCCCGTCAGCGCCACGATGCGTGCGGCAAGGGACTCGGCTTGCGTGGGGCGTGCCAGGAGTGAGAGGGTCAGCGCCGCTCGCCCCTTTTTCATGGCGATGGGAGTGACCCACACGTCGAGCGCGCCTTCTGCCAGGAGTTCCTCGCCTGCATAGCTGACGGCCTCAGGGGTGATGTGGTCGATGTTGGTCTCAAGCAGGACGGTGGTCTCTGCGGCCAGCGTGAGCAGGGCGTCTCCGACCGGCTCGCCCACGATAAGTCGGCAGATATTTGGTTGCCCGATGTCGCGGGTCCCTGCGCCGTAGCCAATGAGCAGAGGGCGTAGCGGCGGTACGGGGCCAAAACCTGTTGCGCGCGTCAGGAGCGCCGCGCCGGTCGGCGTGGTGAGCTCGCCGGTGGCGCTGCTCATGCTGGTGGGAATGCTCGTGCTTGCAAGGATCGCAGCAGTCGCAGGAGCCGGGACCGGCAGTATGCCGTGCTGAGTGGCGACCGTGCCAGAGCCCAGCGCCGGTGGCGTGGCGTAGAACGTACTGACGCCGAGCAAGTGCAGCCCCAGACAGGTTCCGCAGATATCGATGATGCTGTCAGCCCCGCCGACCTCATGGAAGTGCAGCTGGTCGGCAGGAACGCCATGAACCTGGGCCTCGGCGGCAGCGAGCGCGGTGAACACGCCCAGCGCTGTCTCGCGCACAGGTTGTGGCAGTACGTGATCGGGCGCGCCTTCAATCAGTTCGCGAATCTCTGCCCAGGCGCGTGCGGGAGAGTGGTCAGAATATGTGGGGGCTGTCCCCTTGTGTCTGTCCGGACTGTTCTCAGCGGAGCAAGGGTTTGCCCCCTGCGCTGACTCCGGCGCACCGCTTGTTCCAGCTTCCGTAGTCAACGCATCAACGGCGTCAACAGCCCGACCCTCAGCATTCAGCACCACAACGCCCGTGGCGGCGATGCCGTGGCTGTCCCGCCGGGGCGCCTGCACCGTGACGCCGAGCCCGAACGCATCGGCGAGCGCTTGCAGGTGCTCGACGCCGAACTGCTGGGTCTGTGCCCCAACTTCAAGCAGCGCTCCCAGGAACTTGTCGCCGGAGACGCCGCTGGAACAATCCAGATGCGCGATCAGCGAGGGGGATGTGGAGTCTGTAGCCATGCTCCCTAGTCTATCATCATGCTCAAGGCAGAGTTGCTCCCCCTTACGTCATTGCGGCCTCCGAGCCGCAATCCCAACTGCCAAGATCCTTAGGTCTTGCCCGGGATGACGTGGGGATTGTAGGGCGCGTCGACCCGACGCGCCTCTGTCCGGGCGAAGTAAGACAGAGCCTCAGGATGATGTCCGAGCAGTGGTGTAGTATCGTAAGAAGAATCAAACCTACGGAGAGGATCGCATGAATAGTATCATCTCAGTCATATTGCTGCTCGTGACCTTGCTCGTCGGCATTGTAGTGCTCGTGTTGGTCATTTCCGGCCGTAAAAAAGAGGCGACGCAGGATTCTTCTATGGAGAAGCTGGAGACTGGCATGCAGCAGGCGACGACGGAACTGCGGCGCGACATCGCGGCGCAGCTCTCCCAGCAGGCGCAGCAAAACGAGCAGAAGCTCGAGAATATCCGCCAGACGCTTGATACAAAGCTCGATGCGGTACGCCTCTCTACCGAAGAAAAGATCACCACGCTGACCCAGGACAACGCGAAACAGCTCGATCGCATGCGTGAGACCGTGGACGAGAAGCTGCAGAAGACTCTCGAGGAACGCCTGGGTCAGTCGTTCGCGCTGGTCTCGCGTCAGCTTGAGCAGGTCAATAAAGGCCTGGGGGAGATGCAGACGCTTGCCAGTGGGGTCGGCGACCTGAAAAAGGTGCTCTCGAACGTGAAGACCCGCGGCATCCTCGGGGAGATTCAGCTGGGCGCTATTCTTAAAGAGATCCTGGCGCCAGAGCAGTATGTAGAGGACTTTGCCATCAAACCGGGCTCGGCCGAACGGGTCGAGTATGCGATCAAGATGCCCGGTGAGGGGGAGGGGGACGTTTACTTGCCGATTGACGCCAAGTTTCCGACGGATCGCTATTCCGCAGTGATCGACGCCTATGAGAGCGGGGACCCGGCCATAATCGAGGCCGCGAAAAAGGAACTGGACAGCTTTATCAAGCAGTCAGCGCGCTCTATTCATGACAAGTATATCGATCCGCCCCATACAACCGACTTCGGCATTCTGTTCCTTCCGCTTGAGGGCCTCTATGCTGAGGTTATCGCACGTGGGCTTCTTGAGGAGCTGCAGGCAAAATACCAGATCGTTATTACGGGTCCCTCGACCATGGCAGCCTTGCTGAACAGCCTGCAGATGGGTTTCAGGACGCTGGCTATCCAGAAAAGCTCGCAGGAAGTCTGGGCGGTACTGGGCGCGGTCAAGAAAGAGTTCGCGACTTTCAGTGTGGTGCTGGATAAAACGCGGCAACGCTTACATCAGGCCGATGATGAACTCGATAAGTTAGTCGGTACCCGCACGAACAAGATCAATCGCGCTCTGCGCCAGGTCGAGTCGCTTGATGCGTCAGACGCGATCGGGATGATTGACGCTGCCGGTGTAATCGATGTGCTCGACGGGGCAGACGAAACGGATGTAGCTTTCCCTGATGATCTGACTGACGCCGATGACGTAGCTGACCAGCTCCGCTTGCAATAAAAGCTTCTGGGCGTGAGCCAACGCCTCTTACAGTTTGTGTTATCAGGTGTTGGCGACGGCGTTTGTCGTTCGGTGAAGTAATTGTGACTAACTTTGTAATCTTTGACAAGAATGTTAAAATAAAAAAGATACGACTTGCGCCAGACGCCATCACTGCGGGCTTGCATGCGGAAGATATCATGCGGATAGATCAGCGGCCTTGGCCGGAAACGATAGAGTTTGTTGAGGGAAGACGACATGGATAAATTTATTCGAAGCGTATTGTTGGGGGTAGCGATTGTCGCTGTCGCCTATGCGGGCGTGCTGTTCGCCAATATCGCCTACTATATTCAGGCTGCTACGAGCAATAACGCGTTGCGACAGATTGCTGGGCAGACCGATAGCGACTCGTTAACGCAGACCATCGGTTTGGGAACTTCTACCGATAAAGGTGGGCAGACCGCAGAATCCATCGCTGCGGCGCAGAAGCGTGTTGTCGACTTTGCGGCGCTCAAGAAAATTAATCCAGAGATCATCGCCTGGATCTATATCCCTAACACGCGGATCGATTATCCAATTGCCCAGGCGAAGGATAACTCGTTTTACCTGCACCATGACTTCTACGGACGCCCCAGCTTCTCGGGCTGTATTTTCCTTGACAAGGACGCCAACCCGGATTTTACGAGCCATGATTCGCCGGTCTATGGTCACCACATGCGCAATAAGTCGATGTTCGGCTCGCTTGATTACTTTCGCCAGGCAAACTTTCGTAACTCACATCAGATAATATTCATATACTTGCCCGACAAGACGATCAAATACCAGTTTGTCCAGGGGCTGCTGCTTACCGAGACAACGCTCCCGCCGAATAACTTCAGCTTCAATACGCTTTCGCTGGTGACCTGCGAATATGACCAGCCGGGCGACCACTACATGGTGCGCGCAAAGCCCCTGACGACCCTTGCTCCCGGAGAGTCGGACCCGAATGATCCTGCGGTCAAGACGGCTACGAGTGCCCAGTAGCTGCTGGCGTGATCGGACCCGTCAGATGCTGACCGGAATCTCAACTAATGCTTAACGTTTCCCGCCTCAGGCTGTTGCGTGAGTTCTCGAACCGCAAAACCATTGCGGCGACTGCCGAGGCGTCCTTCATGTCGCCTTCGGCTGTCAGCCAGCAGCTCTCGACGCTTGAGCGAGAAACTGGCCTTGAATTGCTGAAGAAAGATGGCCGCAACGTCATTCTGACTGATGCCGCCTTGAAGCTGGTCAAAGATTCCGAAGAAATATTCTCCGCTTTAGAGAAGACCGAAGCTCAGGTTTCGCTGATGTCCGAAGGCGTCGGCGGTACGCTTGAGCTTTCGACGTTCCCGACGGCTGCCTGCCGCATTATTGTACCGATGCTGGTGCGTCTGCGCGAGACGGCGCCTAATATCTCTCTTCACGTGAGCGATCTTGAACCTGAAGTGGCCTTGCCAATGCTGCGTAATGAGGAACTTGACATCATGGTCTATTATGACTGGACGCTGGTGCCGAGCATACCTTCGCAGGGCCTCGCGATTACTGAACTGTTGAGCGAGCGGGTCTATCTTGCCCTGCCGGAAGACCATCCTCTTGCTGATCAGAAACGTCCCGTTGCTCTTTCTGAGCTGGAAAACGAAAGCTGGATTGCCGGGCTGGAGTCCACTTCGATGGGCGCGGTGGTGCAGGCGGCGACCGGGCGCGCGGGCTTTGATGTGAACTATCGCTTTCAGACCATGGACTTCGAGGTCATTCTGACCGCGGTGGCCGCAGGTCTGGGGCTTGCGCTGGTACCCTCGCTCGGGTTCTCTGAACAACGCCATAAGGGGGTGGCCTTTAAGCGTGTCGCCGATATCGAGTTGAGGCGAACGATCAAAGCGGCGATGCGTAAGGGCGCCGAGCAGACCCCGCTGACGCGCATCGTTTTAGGCGCCCTGCGCGACATCAGTGATGAGGTATTGCAGAGGCTGGAGACAATTGATGAGGAGATTGGCTAGATGCAAGAACTGAGAATAGATCACGAACGTGAGGAGCGCTGCGGGTTTCCTGAGGTCGTGTTTGCGCCGGGGAAAACGAGGACGCAGATTGTCGCGGCGGCTACAGAGATTTTTGAGCACAGTGGCAAGGTGTTGGTGACACGCGCGACATCGGAAGATTTTGCTGCGGTTGCCGCTCAGCTCCCCGAAGCTTCCTATCATGAGCAGGCGCGTATCATTTCCGTCGGGGTCACTGAACTTGAGCATCTTACCGGCCTGATCGTGGTGGCGGCAGCGGGGACTGCCGATATCCCGGTGGCCGAAGAAGCTGCGGTCACAGCCGAAGCGCATGGGGCCTGTGTGCAGCGGCTCTACGACATCGGTATCGCAGGCGTACACCGCGCGCTTGAACATGTTGATGAGCTGCGTGCCGCGCGCGTTATCATCGCGGTCGCGGGTATGGAGGGCGCCTTGCCTTCGCTGATCGCAGGACTGGTCAGCGTGCCGGTGATCGCTGTTCCGACCAGCGTCGGCTATGGTGCGCATCTTGAAGGATTAGCGCCGCTACTTACGATGCTAAACTCTTGCGCCACCGGCATCGGCGTAGTCAACATCGACAATGGCTTTGGCGCTGCCGAGTTAGCTTGCCGTATCAACGACCCTTTATGGGCGAAGGATGAAAGCGCGCTGTAGTAAGATAAGGTAAAGCGTGAGCAAGTTCAGTAGGCTTGGACGGCGGCATACCGTGAACCTGGTCAGGATCGGAAGATAGCAGCCATAAGCAGTCCCTGCTGAGCGTCCAAGTCTACTGAACTTGCTTGCTGTTGTTCGCGCATTCACCTAAGGAGTTTTGTGGCACACACCTCGTTCTATCGCACGTATCGTCCGGCGACCTTTGCCGACATGGTCGGCCAGAAGCATATCGAGCGCACGCTGAAGAATGCAGTCGCCACTGACCAGGTTGCCCACGCCTACCTCTTCAGCGGTCCGCGCGGTACTGGTAAGACTACCACGGCGCGTATTCTGGCGGCGGCGTTGCTCTGCGAACACCCCAAGGATGGCGAGCCGGACGGTAGCTGTGAACAGTGCCAGGAAGTCGAGAATGGGACTCATCCCGACGTCATGGAGCTTGACGCGGCCAGCCGGACCGGCGTCGACAATGTGCGTGATGAGATCATCGCGCGCGTGCAGTTCGCTCCGGTGCGTGGCCGCTCGAAGATCTACATCATCGACGAAGTCCACATGCTTTCAACCGGCGCCTTCAACGCTTTCCTTAAAACACTTGAAGAGCCCCCGGATCACGTCGTGTTTATCCTGTGTACGACCGACCCCCAGAAGGTTCCTGAGACGATTCGCAGCCGCTGTCAGCAGTTTGAGTTCCGTCCCTATGCGGTTGAAGAGCTGACCGAGCAACTTAAGCGTATTGGTAAGGCCGAGAAAATCAAAGCCGAGCCGGAAGCCCTGGCGCTCATCGCCGCCCGCGCGCGCGGCGGCATGCGTGACGCTATCACAGCGTTCGAGCAGATGGCGGCGTTTACTGACGACAATATTACGGCTGCCGCAGTCGAGGAGACGCTCGGGGGCGCCGACGCGGCAAGTCTTGCGGCGCTCGTGCGCATCGTGGCGACCGCAGATACGCCCGCGTGCTTTACTTGGGTTGCTGGCCAGGTCAACAAGGGGGCCGACTTGCCTGAAGTCGTCCACGCGTTGATTGAATATGTACGTGACCTCTATGTTTTGCAGGTGCTGGGCGCTCAGCCGGGCGTCATCGACCGCAGCGTTGCTGAGCAGGCGCGTATGACCGAGCTACTGGCGCTCCTTACAGGCCCGGAGCAGGTCGCGCGCATGCTGGATCTGCTGGCAGAGCTCTCAGCGGCGTTGCGTTGGGCTAACGAGCCGCGCACCTTGCTTGAGCTGGCGCTGGTCCGTATGACCCGGCCCGAGAGTGATCTCTCTGTAGCGGCGCTCTCTCAGCGCCTGGAAGCCCTGGAAGCAGGCATACCGTCCGATCATTCCCGTCACTCCGGCCTCCGAGCCGCAATCTCTGCATCCGAGATCCCGGGTCAAGCCCGGGATGACGTTGATAACGAGGCCTCGGGTCAAGCCCGGGATGACGTTGATAACGAGGCCTCGGGTCAAGCCCGGGATGACGTTGGTAGCGAGATCCCGGGTCAAGCTCAGGATGACGTTGGTAACACGGAAGCTGGTCGCCTCTGGCGCGAGGTTCTCGCTCAGATAAAGAAGACGAGGCCCAGCCGTTATGCCACGTTCGCCGCAGGAGAGCTTGAAGCTGACCCGCAGGGCGGTTATATTCTGAGTTTCGCGCCGAACGCGCGCTTTCAGCTTGCGTCTGCCAAGGAGTCGGATAATGTTGCGCTCCTGAATAAGGCGTCCGAAGAGGCTTGTGGACAAGCGCTGAATCCACGTTACATGGTGCGCGAAGAACCGCATCTGCCCGGTATGCCGGAGCCAGAAATAATGATCGACGACATTCCTGAAGAGGGCATGTTTACGATAGCCGGAGACGAGCCGCCCGTGAACGAAGATGGGTGCGGATGCTCAGCCGACCTTGAAGCTGATTTAGGCGAGGCAGGCGAAGCCGAACAACCCGTGATCGCGGATGAAAGCTTGGATGAGCCCGAGTTTGACTCGGATGAAGCGCAAGAAGATGAGGGGCCAGTTGCAGCGCTTGAGACTGCGCAATCCGTAGCGCCTGAACCCTCACAACCTCTGCCGACTCCATCTTTGCAGCAAACGCCCCCTCCAACAATGGCTACCGTGGTCGCTCCCTCTAAGGATACGAGCGCGATCTTCGCTGATTTGGGCGCGCTTCCGATCACTGAGGCTCCTACATCCGTAGCCTCCGCGGATGACACAGCGCCAGAGCCAGAGATGTTTGGCTTTGACTCTTTGCTGGCAGACGAATACGAGGGCGCCTCCGCGGATGAGGCTGCGTATAGTGATGACCCTGACGACTCCGATGTTCCCGACTAAAGAAAGGCGCGCTTACTCATGGCACAACAATTCAATCTCCAAAAACTGATGAAGCAGGCGCAAGAGGCGCAGGCGAAGATGACTGCCGCTCAGGAAGAGCTGGCAGCGGCGACCGTGGACGCCAGCGCGGGCGGCGGTATGGTGAAGGTCACGATGCGCGGCGACAATCAACTGCAAAGCATCACGATTGATCCGGAGGCTATTGATCTTGAGGATATCTCACTGCTTGAGGACATGATTCTTGCGGCGATTAACGAAGCGGGCCGTTCTGTGGCTGAGCTTGCCTCATCCAAGATGGACAGCGTGACTGGTGGCATCGACATGCCCAACATCCCGGGCCTGATGTGATAGAAGGTCACGTGACAAAAGGACAGGTACTTTGTCATGAACAGAGCGAAGTAATCCGGTGAACTACCCGCTCCCTATCCAAAAGCTTCTTGACGAGCTCGAGCGCTTGCCGGGGGTCGGCCCCAAAAGCGCGCAGCGCATTGCCTATCACCTGCTTGATTGCGACCCTGCGGACGCGCAACGCCTGGCTGACGCGCTGGTCGAAGTCAAGGAGACGGTGCACTTTTGTCCGCGCTGCTTCGACTTCGCGACGGGCGATCTTTGCGCTATCTGCGCTAATCCAGATCGCGACGCGCATCTACTGGCGGTTGTTGAGGAGCCGCGCGACGTCGGCGCCATCGAGCGCACGGGCGAGTATCGCGGCTACTACCATGTGCTGCATGGGGCGATCTCTCCCACCGACGGCATCGGCCCCGATCAGCTGCGTGTGCGCGAGCTAATGGAGCGCCTGGGCGCCGAAACCGACATCACCGAAGTCGTGCTGGCCACCAACCCCAACGTGGAGGGGGAGGCGACTGCGACCTACCTCGCGCGCCTGATTAAGCCGCTCGGCGCCATCCGCGTGACGCGCATCGCGAGCGGCCTGCCTGTGGGTGGCGATCTTGAGTACGCCGATGAAGTAACCTTGGGCCGCGCGTTAGAGGCCCGCCGGGAGCTCTGAGGCGTTGGCTGGAGGCGTTCCCGCAAAACTTACGTAGCATGACTACGCCGCGTTTCGCGGCGCCACCCCCCAGCCAACGCCTCAGAGCTCCCGGCGTAAGCCCTGCCGCGTTGCCTGGCACTATTGTCATCTTTCCATAAAAGTTTCTTGCAACCCACAGATATTCCAGTACAATAAGAACACGATGCGCGGCTTCGTTCGCGCATTGTCTTTTTTTATCCCCTCAAGAGAAAGGATCGCGATGTCTGCTATTCTCACCGAAATCCGCTGGCACGCGCGCGCGGGGCAGGGGGCGGTTACCGCAGCCAAGCTTGTTGCCGAGTCAGCGCTCTATGAGGACAAGTACCTCCAGGCTATGCCTGAGTACGGTCCCGAGCGTACGGGAGCCCCGCTCAAAGCCTATACGCGTATTTCCCCGGAACCTATTGAGGTCTGCAACAATATCGAGCACCCTGACATCGTGATCGTGCTTGACGAGACGCTGCTTGCCGTCGAGGATGTCGCCGAGGGCATGGACCCGGAAGGCGTCGTCATCGTGAACACGATGCGCACGCCCGAGGAGCTGCGCGCGGCTGAGCTGTCCGCGCTGCCGACC
>Ga0123357_10008399_pt1 | contig 12891 bp, 9 predicted proteins | sample TergutEmb28metaG_FD_89873 | JGI IMG/M metagenome (GOLD analysis project Ga0123357, IMG submission 89873) | Embiratermes neotenicus P4 segment gut microbial communities from Petit-Saut dam, French Guiana - Emb289 P4 | ecosystem: Host-associated > Arthropoda: Insects > Digestive system > Gut ...
AATGTTGACAGCTGTGCTGCATATTTAATGTTGACAGCTATGCTGCATATTTAATGTTGACAGCTATGCTGCATATTTAATGTTGACAGCTGTGCTGCATATTTAATGTTGACAGCTATGCTGCACATTAACAAATGTATGCTATTTATGTTTTATTTCTTTTTTAAACTCTCATCCTTTTACATACCTCGAAGTGTTTTTAAGACCGCGTACCAGTGAGCCGTGGTTGACCTCCCAGTAGCGGTATGCGTACTGCAGTTTGAAAAACCACAAACGAGACCATTTTATGACTGAAGATAGTTTACAGCAGTGTTTCTTAACCGCCGGGCCGCGGCCTGGTACCGGGCCGCGAGAGGTTCTCCTGGAATTTGTCATTTTAGTTTTCCAAGTAATTTTCATGAATAAATGTTTTATAGTGGAAATATTCTGAAGAGAAAAAATTCGTGAATGTGTCGAAAAACTCAGACCCAGATGTTGGCCTGAGGAAACTACAATATGCTACAAGATTTCATTAGTCCATTGATTGATAACTAATTTAAATGTAATTTATATTTGTCAACGTGCCACACCATATACATAAGTGTACTAATACTCTTTATGATTATGCCATAATTAATTATTAATACTTATGTTGATTTAATGTATGAACTTAAAAAATGGAAAGGTATTTACGAGTAAATTTATTGGTACCGGGCCCTCGTCTGATGAAAAAAGAATTTACCGGGCCGCGGTCTCACAAAATTTGAGAAACTCTGGTCTACAGGTTAGACAGTTACGAAATGCATATACGCAACCACGTCGCAAGTAAGTCTTGAAATTCTAATTGACACCTCTTTTTATCTAATGTGTACGTGATACATGTCACGAAATACGTTGAGAGTAATGGCGGAATGATTGCTTTCGTATAACGCCATTTTAACATTGCACGTAGGCTGAATTGTTGTAATGCTTCAGATACGTTGAATATGTTGCGCCATGTGGTATGTTTATGAACTAATTTAATAACTGAACCTCTAAGTAAGGGCATAGTTAAGGGTGGTAGAGAATGGTGCAGCCGCCCCGAGAGGCAGAGTCGAAGGGTTGGCAAAATGGTTATTTTAAGTTAAAAGAGAAAGATTTTGGGCGCCTAATTATCGAGGAAAATAAAGGGAAATTGAATAACCGATTGTGATGTTTTTAAAGTTAATAACCTGTATAATGGACGTCCGTTGTAATTACTGGCTCCTGGCGCCCCAAAACCTAACTACGCCGCCGCAGCTAGGGCTTAATCATGGTTTGGTTTCGAAGTATAAACATTTGAGAGTAACCTCACACCAGTTGCCGGTACATTGCAGTTAACATATCAAGAAACTTGATGAGTTAGGAAGTGGGAAAAGACGAAGGAAGAGGAAGGGGTACATAATATTCGATAGCCTCGCCAGGTGAATACACTCCATTCCATAAATATCTTAGTGTCAAGATACTATACGTGTGTGGAATGCAGCGGGTGGTAGTAGTATGTATCATCACCACTAGAGAGCAGCAAAGGGAGGAAATGATTTGGATTTTTCTTTGTGTGTGTGTGTGAGAGAGAGAGAACTGTTAAATTCAAATTGCTTCCCAAAGAAACATTAAGTATGAATGTCTTGTTACTCTACGTGTCTATAAAATAACTAACTATTAAATTATATTTTCCCCAGCTGTGATTTAGTACTAACTTAACAAATGAAGATACTGAGATTGTTATTTGAACTGGTTGTACAAGTTGTTACGCCATTAGAGTACAGTGCAGGAGGGCCGTCTTAGTGTAATAGGTATTTGGTGTAGTGTGATTCATTTGGTTATATCTTACCATTTTGAGAGGTACGTAAAATATAACAGTACGAACCACCATATCGGGAAATGCCTTAAGATATAAGAAACATAACTGGGCTCTGTCAGTAGATTTTTTTTCCCCCAACATGTCGGGGTTGACACAAGTCGTCTTATCGACTTGACTATTGTGTGTTGGCATGTTCAAGTAGATACGCGTTTCAGACTTTTGTTTCTAAGCTGTTTGTGTTGACTCATAAAACATGCCTGATATTCAGAAGTAACTCAAGTAAATAATTTCAGAATAAGTAGGTTTTGTTGTATTCATTGAATACGAATTATTGCTGTCAGGTGGATTTTAAGGCTGGTTTTGTTGCAGATATACCGTATGCAGGGTATGAGGCTCAAATATGGAGATAACAGAAACGACTGGAAGTGTTGTTTCTGCTGCCATGTGAGGACTGGAACCATTTTCTTAGGAATATGGCATCTTGTAAGTTGTTTTGTTTGTTAACCAAATTTGGGTTGTCAAGTTTGATGATGATTGACATCACCCATTCGGTTTAGAATGGAGAGAGCTGTTCTGCCTGTGTGGAGAATTGGTCAGTACACCCATCTAGGTTGCCCTGTTTTCCACTATTCTCATAGATGATGGTTGCTGTTTTAGGTAGCTTTGTATCTAGCATTTGTAGTTAGTTTTGTATGTATGATTATTTTACATATACAGTAGACCCTCAGTTTTATGCCTTTCCTGCTTATCTATATCTTGAGTTAATGTGCTTTTGTACATACTTTAGCAGAAAACACTTTCTTGTTAAGTGTCATTACATGACAGAGCACTGCTGTGGATTTGAGCAGTGAGAGAGACTGTTGTGATGTTTGGTGTGTATTTGTATACTTACTGACAGAGCGTTCAGGAATTTATTAATATTTGTTTCTGTACTGGGTTGTTAGGAAAGAAAAGTGTTAAGCTGAGTGTGAGTTGGTGTTTTTATAACTACTGTTAGGGTGCATCTCCCTCCTGCATTGTGGCAACACCCCCCACCCCAACCACCATTTTGTTTTCCCATATCTCACTTCACTTCTCATATACAATCTTGAGGCCAGCTCTGAAAATACCTCCAGTACAATAAAGTTATTTGTCTGGTATGGCTGGGGAACAGGGTGTATCAGTAGATCAGTTTTACTGACAGATGGGATGATGACTATATAAACCATTTTTTATGTGGACTGTGATGGCATTAAGTAAAGTGCAATAAAGTATATTTACAAAACACTGCAGACCATAGAATTTACAGTAGAGTGTTTACTACCTCTTAGAAGTCCCAAGGGCTGTTCCTTGTAACTTTTTGTGGGCTCTCCTTTGTAATGACACTGTATCTTCGATTGTGCCCTGACCTCTGGGTTGAATAAGGCAGGTTATGTTTGGTGATAAGTAACAAGCATAAATTTTTCCATGGAAACCATTTGTGATTTATGGGCCAGGGTAGTTTATTTAGTGTAGCAACTTGTTTTGGGCTGGATGGTCTGTGGATCAAATTCCGGCCCAGCCAGCCTCCTGTACAGTGGGTACCAGGTCTCTTTCTGTTGCATGGCTTTGACCATCCACCACCATCTAATGCCAGTGCTAAAGAAAGAGTGGGGCTGTACCTCTTCTCCACCTGTGGGCTTTCATAGCTGGTTCCAGGGTGCAATTTGCCAGTTGTGATTTAGGTGGGTGTGCTGTGCAATTGTGTGACAGTAGAATGAACTTGCAGTTTGGGGCTTGCATTTTCTAAGATTCTAATTAACTTCTGGAGCAAACACACAATTTTACCAACCCAGAAACATTTCTCTATCCCTCTAAAAGGTTTTCTGAGCCATATAATAGAACAGTAATTGAAAAATTCAATTAAATGTCTTAGGTTAGTTGTATTTCCCAGTAACTAACAGCTAACCTTTGCACATCTGCAGTATTTGCACATGTAAGAACATGATCTCATGCTTTGTGATAGCAGTATTGTGAAACTGTGATATAGTTTGATATGAGAGATGAAATGTGAAGTGTAAGAAGAAATATTTTGATTTACACAGTGGGATACTGTAGGATTGCTCATAGTGACAATCACAGTATAACACATATAATGATATTTATTATGATCTTAAAGTCATACGGTTTGGTGTCATATGAATTGCGGCCCAACTGAACGGAAGAAAGTGTTGCGCTGTCATGTGGGTGTTCCCACAATATTCATATCCTAGTATTAGAAAAATTTAATGGTTGAACCTGTAGATGCAAGAACTTCAATATGGAATTTTGCTGGAAGAAAATCTCCTTTGAAGACCAAAAATCACACCTATGTGTATAGTCCATTCTTAAATGGGTTTTCAGAAGAATTCCTTGCTATATGAGTCATAAAACATATGACTATCTTATCTTCTGTATGTGACACAGCTGTGTTTGAACATATTTTTGTTGTGTGTATCTGTGTTACTGTTCTGCATGAAACTTAAGGAAAGCAAGCACATATTTTAGTTGTTTTCTTTGTCACTCTGCATGTTCCTTGTGTTCCTTTATTGCTGTTGCATTATAGCATACTTACCTGAGTTTGGAATTGTTTTTACCCTTCTACACTGTTTTTTAAAATATATCAAAATACAGAATATGTAAGTTAAAATTACAGATCCTGACAAGGTCTGTGTTGTGCTATTCGCAGATTTTGATTTTTGGGTCAGGGTATACTTAATTACTCCATGGTACAGAGTCCTTCTTGAGAAGCTAACCGGTTTTCAGCTAGTCAAGAAATTCCCTGCATTTTAACCCAAGGTTCATTACTGCTTTCACATGTGCCCCCACCTGTCCCTATCCTGAGCCAGCTCAATCCACATCCCACTTCATGAAGTTCCATCTTAATATTATCCTCCCATCTATGCCTGCTTCTCCCACATGGTCTCTTTTCCTCAGATTTTCCCACCAAAACCCTGTGTACGCCTCTCTCCCCTCCCCCATATGCGCTACATACCCCGCCCATCTCATTTTCTATGATTTTATCATCCGAACAGTGTTGGGTGAGGAGTACACATCATTAAGCTCCTCATAATGTAGTTTTCTCCACTCCCCTGTTACTTCGTCCCTCTTAGGCTCAAATATTCTCCTCAAACACCCTCAGCTTACGTTCTACCCTCCATGTGAGCAACCAAGTTTCACACCTGTACAAAACAACAGGCAAAATTATAGTTCTTTATATCTTAATCTTCAAATTTTTGGATATCAAACTGGAAGACAAGAGATTCTGCACCGAATTGAAGCAAGCATTCCCTGACTTCAATCTGCTCTCATTTTTTCCAGACTAGAATTCTGATTTGTTAAGGTTGTCCCCAAATATTTGAACTGTTCCACCCTTTCAAAGGAACTATTATCAGTCTTTATGTTGTGACTCTGTCCTGAATTCTGATCTTGAAAAATGACCATGTACTTAGTCTTGATCGGCATTTACTTCTAGTCGAGTCTCCTTACTAGTGGCTACTAAAGCTTTTGCGTTTTTCTTTATAGTATGTACACTTCCTCCCAATATATTAACTTCATCAACATAAACCAGAAGCTGATGTGTACCATTTAATTTCAGTTCATTCTGGTTTACCTGAACTCTCCTAATGGCATACTCTGAAGCAGAGTTGAAAACAATGGCAATAAAGCATCTCATTGTTTCAAACCATTCCTAATAGGAAACATGTCAGACAGATGCTTGGCTACCCAGACTCTGCAATAGGTTTCATTCAAATACATTTTTATTTGCCTTACCAGTTTCATGGGGATTCCATGCTCATTGAGAATATTATACAAGACCACCCTCCTAAGTGAATCATATGCTTTCTTGAAGTCTATAAAGAGCTGGTTCACTGCTTCAGTGTATTCCCATTTTTTTCTCAAGTATTTGATGAATGCAGAATATATTTTCAATAGTTGACATGTTGCGTCAAAATCCACATTGATGATCCCCAATAATTTCTTCTGCATGTGGAGTTAACCTTGAGGGCAGGATGTTGGATAAAATTTTGTACCTAGTTGGCAAAAGTGATATTCCTCTATAATTATTACAGTCTTTCTTATCATCCTTCTTATAGATAGGCACAATGATTGACTTCTTCCACTCCTCAGGCAATTCCTCCTTATTCCAAATAGAATTAATAAGTTTATGGATCTTATACTAAATTGTTCTACCCCTCTTCTTTAACCACTTCTGCTGGCATTTTATCAATAGCTGGTGATTTGTGACTTCTTACCTTTTCAGTAGCCAATTATCCCTCAGAGGCATGGCTCAGGCACTAGTGGATCTGCTGTTTATATTTCTGTCTGCCTAACATCATTAACCACATATACTTTCAGTAGCTGAGAGAAATGGTTCCTCCATGTAACCAAAATACAGTGGGAGTCTGTAAACAAATCACCCTTCTCATCCTTCACTGTGTTAGTTTTAGGATGGTAACCCTTCTTAAAGTCATTGATGCCTCTATACAAGTCTTTGATATTGTTTATTTTGCTGTTTCAGGTTCATCAGTTTTAGCTGTCATATATTTTTATTTCTGTTCCTGAAATATCTGCTAGCTTCATGTCTTGCATTGTTTAGATTATGTATGTTGCTTTGTTTTGGATCTTGTGACTGCTGCATTTTAGCCTGTTTCCTTTGATCTAAAAAGTATAAACATTCTTCATCAAACCATGGTGTATTCTGCTTCATTGTATACAGACCAAGACACTCTTTAGCTGAGGTTTTTATATTCTCTTTAATGTTCTTCCAAGCCCTATTTATGTCCTCGCTCTCACTTAAGTTCTTCAAAGCTGCAGTCCTGTTTGAGATCTTAATCTGATACTGTTTCCTAACATGCAGCTCATTTAGCTTCCTGAGATTAAATCTTTCCACCTCAATCTCGTGTTGCTTGTTTACTTACTGCCAGTCTTTCCCTAAATTTTGCAACCACCAGATAGTTATCACTATCACAATCAGCTCCCCTGATGGATCATACTTCGAGTGTACTCATATTCCATCTCCTGTCTATCAATATGTGATCAGTCTGTTTGTGAGTCTTTGATCAGGAGAGGTCCATGTGTACTTATGAATGTTTTGGTGTAGGAACAGCATGCTTTTAACAACTAGATTTTTTGATGTGGCAAAGTTTACTATTCTAACATCATTATCATTAGTATCCAGATGTAGACTCTCATTCCCAGTTGTTGGTTTGAAAATATTCTCTCTCCCCACTTTTGCATTAAAAATCTCCTAATAGAATTTTCATATGGTACTTAAGGAAAATGATCAAAATCCTGCTCTAATTTCTCATAAAAACTGTGTTTTGAACCATCACTTTTCTCCTCACTTGGTGCATGCACATTCAGAACAATGATATTACACCAGCGAACTCTCAGAACTACGAGTATATATGAAGCCCCATCACAAACATTACTCTTGTTACCTGCTGATACTATTCTGTGGTGTACAAAAATCCTGTTCCCGATTAATGATTTTCATTTCCCTTTCCGTAGAAAAAGTTGTAATCCCCTGCTTTTACTGCGCCCCCTTTGTCCCACCTAACCTTCTGTACACCAACTAAATTTTAACTTATATCTTGCTAATTCCTTAGCTGCTGCGCAAAGTGAATCTGCCCTATACAGGCTCCTAACAACTCAAGTACCAAATCTCATATCCCTTTCTCGTTGCTTAGGTCGTACCAAACTATCAGTCCAGGTCCGAGGGTTTCTGTGTGAAAATTTTTTAACAAGATAATTTTTTTTTATGATGAGGAGATGTTGGCACCTCACCCAACCCCCAAGCTGGAGGACCACCCCTTGTTGGCTGCCCGCAACTGCTTATTCTATGTATTCGCAGCTACCCTCCATATTGGAGGCCATTCCTCCATCTGCAACCTGAGGACGCACCACGCCGTGGTGACAGGGACCCACTTATCATGGGGTCATAGGATATGGAAGTTCTAAATATAATTGATGAGGTTTTGTTTGAGCTTCGTAGAAAACGGGTTACACTACACCAGTACGATTCAAAATTAATATTCCTGTGAAATATAAGTCAAGTATGGATCTACAGGACTAAATTTCAGTGAAACATATTCAGCATTTTTGGAGATCACAAGCTGAATCAAGTCATGCTGATTCAAATTCAGGTGAGTCATGCAGGATTTGTGGTGAACAAAGTGACACTGGGACAGGTTTTTCTCCAAGAACTTTGTTTTCCCCTTTCAGTGTTATTCCACCATTACTCTGCATGCATGCATTGGTTTGTAACCAATGCTTTTTATATTCTTAGCAGATGACAGTTTAGTTAAACAGTGCACTTGAAAAGAACACAAGATGAATATGCATAAGTTTTTGAAGCGTGAAGGTTGTCAGAATAATATTTAAAACTTAAATTCCGGTTGCTTCAAAGAAAATGCTGTGTTTTCATTAGAAATTTCAGTTTTTTAATGGTATTGAGAAGTTAATTGTTGTTTATTTGGAGAGTAAAGCCAAATATGTATATACGAGGGAGAATCAAAAAGTAAAGGCAAAATACATTTAACGGCTTTAATAGAAGTAACTGTGAGCAATTTTACATATCATTTTTTTACATAGGCCCCTAGCAACACAATGCATTTGTTATATCGTTCAACTAGTTTCTCTATTCCTGGGGAGAAGAAGCTTTTTGGCTGCTCTTGTGATCTTGTGTGCGCGATGTTGATGGCCGACCAGAACGACCTTCAGGAACACGTGTTCAACCCGATTTAAACGTTTCCACCCACTCATAAACCTTTCGTTGACTCATGGTGCTCTGTCCATACTGAGCCAACTTATGACAGTGAATCTCCACAGGTTTCACTCCTTCTGCCCAAAGAAACCGCACTACGCCACGTTCTTTGATGGTGCAATCTTGCAAAGGAGGGTCCATGTTTTCGCCCTTGTTGCTGCCACTTGAGTGAAGGCAGAGCACTGTACTGCACATGGCTCAACTCTTCAACAGGCATTGTCAATACTGCGCAGTGCGCCAGCTCCTCTCTTTCCCGGTTGCCGCGTAATTTAAAAATTGCCTTTACTTTTTGATTCACCCTCGTACATACATGGCAAATACATTGTGGGACAAGAAAGCAATGTTTTTGAATGTTGAATCATGTGGCAGATGTTGTTAGCATTGTGCTTTAAAAGGTGAAATTGCTGATTCAGTTGTTTAATTATCTGTAATGTATGTAGTGATGCCGTCAGTAACTTTGACTGTATCATAAAACGATTTGTCATAGTGAATAATTAACTGAAAGGATGGAAAAGGAGGTGGTCATGGCATAATTGAGGGTCCTGCCCTGGCATGTGCCTGGAGGGACTGGGTAAACCACAGACAGCAGCAGTTGAGATAATGTGCTGGCTGAGGTTTGAACTGCATGTCTCCCAAATACAAGTCAGTGGTGTTACTTTTTGTGCATCCTTGTCCAGTACTTTTTTGTAATACATGTGTTACATACAGGAGTCTGTCACCAAAACAACAAAAAGAATAGGAGTACTTATGAATAGGATATTTCAAAGGCCTGAGCTGTCCCTAGCGAAAGATCGTAACTGATTCTATTGTAATTGGTATCTGTATTTACCCTCAAAAGTGACAATATCTGATGTTGGAAAATGTAATTTTTTTATCCACATAATTTCATCTGTTATTTCGAAATTGCAGGGGGTTCATATTAGTGTGTCTTCTAAAGCAGCTTGTCATGGTATCTTCATTGACTGTTTTACATGAAATCTTCTTGAAAGTATCATTAAAATTTCCAAAGCTGTTAAATTAGTCCTTGTATTGTTTTCTTTCTTCTTTTGCTCTTTTGTTTGTTGTTCTTGTGCTCCTCGTGTTTTGTTTGATTGTTACCTCTTATGCATGTTCTCCTGCCTTTGTTGCTGTTATTCTCATTGGTAAATCATTTGTGGATATATGGATCACTTTGAAGGAACACAGGTCTCTAACAAAGGCTGGGTGTATTTTATGGTGCCAAGCAAATAAATGCGTAGTGCCCAGGTACTATCCACATGCAACATATCATATAGTATGTGCACTGTGATACTATATTCATGCCTATCATTTGAAATTGTGAAAATGGTTGTGCATATTTCAGGTTTGCATAAATTTACAAATGATGGCAATTGTATCACTTTCAGATGATCCATGTACTGGCGTTGTCAGTGATAGCTGTGGTGCTTCGTCACCCAGAAATGGTAGAAGACACGGCAATGGGTCCTGTGTTACCAACACCACTGAGTGAAGTGGAAGAACCATTTATGGAGGTCAGAAATCCAAGTTATGGTCCCGTTATAGAACTAAGAATGCAGCCTCAGCAGTCTGATGACGCCAGCAGACAGTCAAGCTTTTCCACAGCCCATGGATATCATGACATCTTTACCCACCGCAGTCTGAATCGCCGTGAGTTTTTTTCTATTGGTAACACAGGGCGTACGTCCCCTAACCTTTAAAGTACTTGGCATTTTAAAGCCTGTATCACCTTCTGGCACAGTTATAATGCCAACTCTGTACTGTACAATCTCATCTCATCCATGGTGGGCCAGCTAGGGAAACCACTGCTTTGGCTTAGACATAGTGGTTGTTTAAGTGGGCCAGGTAGCTCAGTCGGTATAGCAGCTGACTACAGGCTGGATGGTCTGGGATCGAATCCTGGTGGGGATGAGATTTTCTGCCCATCCAGACCGGCTCTGGGGCCCACCCAGCCTCCTATAAAGTGGGTAACGGGTCTTTCCCCGGGGTAAAGTGTGGCCGGGGCGTGCTGCTGACCACTCACCCCCTTCTAGTGCCGCGGTCATGGAAGAGTAGAGCTATACCTCTACCCACCCTCTGGACCACACCGGGCCTGTAACGGGATCACTTTACCTTAGCGGTTGTTTAAAGGTTAACATGAGAGCAGTAGCTTCTTTTAATGGTTTTGCCTTGCATGTAGTGTGAATCCATATTGGAATAGTACAAAATCAGGCCTACAGTTTTTCAAGTATATATAAATACATGGAGGATGTGTCACCACAAGCAAAAAATGTGTGTGTGTGTCAGTGATTGCCTGTATTACCGAAGCAAAAGTTAATCAGCTGTCTGTTGGTTCATAGTAATTATAAAATACAAAACTAACATAGTGAAATGTGGGGATCCCAGCACTGGCTGTAGTTTTTGCAGCATGTGGGCTGTGCATGTTTTTTCATCATTGTAGCATCAATGTGAGTGACCTTTTGTCTCCTGTAGTGTAAAGAGAACAAAACAAGCTGGAATGCAAGATGTGTCTTCAGGGATGTGATGCTGTATTATTTGGTTACCAGTTAAAAATTGTTCTTTGTTGTGTAGAGGCCCCTAAATGCTAAGGTGGGAGGGATTTTACCAAGTATCACTTCCTAACCTGGTAACAGTGAAGTGTTCGCCACATCCACATCTATTTAGGACCTTGTCCCCCTTTTCTTTTGGTCCAAAATTTCGGTCAAAAAAAGGTGCATGAACTTTACACGTATCAGTCTGTCTGTGTTTGCCCAACACCGTGGCTGTGTGACATGAACTTGTTAACATATTTGACTTGATATTGATCTCAATAATTTGTAACAGCCATACGCACATGTATAAGATGTGATTTATTTTAATAAAAATGTGGAGTTAGCTTGTGTAAGAGAGAGAGAGGTTTTAAAGCAGACTTTGTGAAGCATAGAATAAGTAATGCAACTAGCTTTCAGAACAAAGTATTTTTTTGTCTCAGCACACTAGATACGAATACAGTGGAACCCACATTTCATGTTATCTAGTTATGATTTCCCATAATTTCATGTTTTTCATCATTTTGTGATGTGTACAGGCCTGTAGACGTTCAGTATGCTGGAGTGGTATATTCTCCTTCACATGAGTGGAGATTTATTTGTGAAAGTAATACTTAGCATTATGTACCTACTTTGTGCTATTAATATGCTTTGTGTGTGCAGAGGACATGAATGTTGGTATAGTTGTGACATTCTGCACATTTGCCATAACTCTGCTTATGGTGTTTGGTGCTGTGAAAGGCAAGCCGTCTTACCTGATGCCATTTTTTTGCCTCCAAGTCTTCGACTTCTGTATTGCAAGGTAAGAGATGATGCCACCTAGGTTACCGATATGCAGATTTTAAATTTTTTTTCATACTAGTGGTAAACTAGTGTAGATGGAAATAGTGGTGAATCCAGATTTGAAGGTGATGTCTAGTGGAAGGGCATTGTTTACGTGTCAGCCAGACCTGGCAGGGTCAGATTCCCCATTAGTGGAAATGTCTGCACACGCGCGTGCGCACACACACACACAGACACACACACATATATTTAATTTTATGTATGCCTTGGTCTGTGTTGATGTTGGAATATTGTTTATGATGTGGCCCATCTTTGTATTGCCATCTGATACCCACCAAAAAGTAAATACATGGTAACTGCCACAGAACTCTAGAGGTGTATTTTACGTGCTGGTACAGAATTTGCATCTTTGATTGCATTGATAGCTGCACAAGAAATTTCTGAAGTTTTGAAATAAATTTGTATTTTATCCTTGTTCATTATTTTTTAAATTGCAAAAAGAGTTAAAGCAGAAAGGGTACATTATTCAGTTGCTTGAGGACTTTAACTCATCTAGAAAGAAGATTAAAGTATGCATGTGTGAACACAGCAGTGAAGTCCTTAGTCCTGTATAGGTGGACCCTCTTCTTCCTTCATAAATGTAATCTTCCTTCACTTTTACTGTGTTTACTTAACCGTTTCCAATCCAATTTTTCTGCCAACCGCATACTCCCCAGCTCTTATCTATTTTGGGCAGGAAAGAGGTTGGTGGATTACTTGTAATTATCCTACAGTTTTAAAAGAGAAAAACACAAATATGAACTCACCTGACGATTTTATTATATATTTTAGGTTACATAAAATAATTAAAGTGTTGTTGTTTATTTTTGTTTATAATTTTGTTGAGTGTGATACTTCTTGAAGCAATCTCCAGGATGAAGTCCAGGCTTCCTCTTGCATGTTTCACAGTAGAAAATGGTTTCTCTCCTTCCACCTTTCACATTTCTTCTGCTGCAAACCATGCAATCCTTTGTTGA
>Ga0123357_10008400_pt1 | contig 12891 bp, 9 predicted proteins | sample TergutEmb28metaG_FD_89873 | JGI IMG/M metagenome (GOLD analysis project Ga0123357, IMG submission 89873) | Embiratermes neotenicus P4 segment gut microbial communities from Petit-Saut dam, French Guiana - Emb289 P4 | ecosystem: Host-associated > Arthropoda: Insects > Digestive system > Gut ...
TGGCTATTATCTCCGTAACCGTTCTACTTTGGACATAGGTGTTTTGGGTTATATCGGTATAGTTTAACATAAGGAACACTCTCCCGAAGTCTGGCACATTCCTCCTGGGACACCCTGTATACAAATTATAGTGTTTCGGGAGGAATTTTCCGTTCTGAGAGAGAACGTTCCTTAGGTTACATCACGTCTTTATAAAAAATACTTGTATCTGAATTTGAACGGTTGTGGAGATAATGGCGAGGTAGGTTTCGAAGAGTGAAGGTCGCTATACATGTACTGATTACCAAATAAACATTAACAAGAAAACGGATATTTACTTCCTGTAGTACTAACACCTGTATTTAATATCTGATTAATATCTAAGTGATACAAATATGTTAAGCAAGACAAACTCGCAATACCTTTCATAAACCCTTCTTTGGGGTTCAAAGTACTTTACACAGCACGCTTGCCTTGGCTTGGCTGTAAGGCTCAAGGACGGACCTGCGCAGTGCGAGGCTAACGCGTCGTGTGTAACAAGTACAGAGCAGCAAGAAGACGTATTTCTCCCGTCACGATCTCTTGAATTGTTAAACTTTGGGTATATGTTTATATCAATGTAATTTACCGAAGGAACCTTTTCACGAAATATTACATACGCTCCTTGAAACATATTGGTTTTTTTGTGTATTTGAATTTTCAGGCCTCTTAACAAAGTATGTGTTTGAAGAGTTTGTAAACTGTTTCTCCAGACAGAATCTTTACAAGAGCAGTGTTAAGATAAAATCTATTGCGGATTGGAAAATTTGAGAATGACAGGGCTAAACAACTCATAATACATTCGTCGACACCACAAAAACATTTTTATTAGACTGTTGTCAATATATCCACACAAATGTATTCCTCTCTGCTATAGCTGTCTGTAGGGTTAGGTGTAGACAGCGAAAAGAAATAAGCTATCTTCAAAGCAAAATGATTACCTCAACAGGAAGCAGAGAAAAATTTAGAAATCTGTTTTTACTGAATACCCCGTGGGCCGGGATAGCGCGGTCTGAATAGCAACTCACTACGAGCTGGACGATCCGGGGATCGAATTCTGGTGGGGGCGAGAGTTTCCGCTCCCGTCCAGACCGGTCCTGTGGCCCACTCACCCTCCTATAAATTGGGTACCGGGCCTTTCCCGGGGGTAAAGCGGCCGGGGCGTGGCACTGACCACCCACCCCATCTAGCGCCGAGGTTGAAGGAAGATTATAGCTATACATTTACTCCCCCTCTAGGCCTTTGTGGCCTGTTCTAGGGTGAACTGTACCTTTTATCTTACTGAATACCCCGTTGCCAGGGCAATTTTAAACTATGTGAAACGGAATAAATTAACCACCTGATGACCAATTAAAGTACTTTCTCGATGCGCCAAATTTCTGAAAGAGAATTTCTTTCACTTTCGTAATATTTGCTCCGTGCGTTGTGAATGTTTACAGTCTCTTAGTACCAAAAAATGCACATATTATACTAATATTCATTTCACCTTATCTGGCTCCTACATGATTCAGCTGGTCACCATCCTTAGGGAGCTTAAAATTCACAACAATGAATTTGATTATGAACAGATGATGTTAAAATTTACATTATACTGTGAATTTTAACACAACCTATACTTTCACATGCAGAGCATAGTATGGACTAATTTGTTGTTGTGAGTTTTAAGATATTTGGTTGTGAACTCCCTGAGGATGGCGACCAGTCGAAACATGTAGCAGCCAGAAAAGGTATAATATGTGCTTTTGTTGGTGCTAAGAGATTGTGAATATTCCTTTGCTGGAAGATCGCCATGCTACCCCAGTTTTTTTTATTTAAGAAAGGATTTGAAGTTGAGTACAAGGACGGAGCATTGGTGAAATAATAATGAATCTTGAAAGCCGGCGTATTCGTAGAAAAATCTCTCCTACTTCTACTTTGACCCCCATAAATCTCACATATTCACACCATTAAGAGTTAACAAAATGTTTCAAAATCCACTGTAATATTACCACTAATATATCCCTGTATCTTCCATGAGATTTACCCCATTCGGGTTTTCAGTCAGATAGTCGTACACACTTACGTCCTCGAATTACAGGGGGGGGGGGTGAATCACAAATTATGAAACTTGTTCGTACCGCACAGTAAAAGCAACAAGATAATCCTTCACCTAATGTTGCGTAGAGAAATTACCTCTGTTTTTTGGGGAATTACAAGGAAAAATATATCCCGCTTACAGAATGTAAAATGTTTGAAGTTAAAACCGCTGCTACATGAATGAGCAGTGATCACAGGAGGATCGCGCTGGGTTAATAAATTCTGAAGCCCATTTAGAACTATAATAATGAACTTACTCTTTCCAGAGATTCACAAAGAGCAGATTAGAAATAACTGTTGACGGCTAAGTTGGATTTTAATTGAAGCTTCAACATTTATTCCGGTGTTTGCTCTTCAACTTTGTCGTAGTTATTTTTAGCAAGTAATTTGACTCCCTTCGTAATAAACGTATGTATAAACAGACATTTATTAGAGGCTTATTGAGGGCGGATAAGAGCAGAGTGAATACACATCAGTAACTGAGAGATAGAAAATTTGCATCCTTTTCCACATAATTTAAGCTTGATCAAATCTAGGAACGTGTGTTATAAAGGAAAAGTAGATATCATGGAATTTGTTATAAACATGTGCAGTTTATCTGTTGATAAACCTAAAGAGGGCAGCCTTCTAGCCAGATATGTGATTGTATTGCGGATAATATTAAAGTGAATTTTAAAGAAACAGGCTAAGTTCTAATGGTGAGTTGGATAAATAATTACGAATACATGTAAATCAGGATATGTTAACGAAACTCAGCGGGGCTAGGCGCTAACCACCCACATCCATTAAGTGCCGAGGTTCAAGAAAGAGTAGACCTATGCCTGTACTACTCCCCCTCTGGGCCTTCATGGCCTTTACTAGAGTTAATCCTTCTTTGAAGAACATTTGACATAAATAATTGTCGATGTCACTGACCCAAAATTATAAGGTTTGTAATATTACTTTTAACCGACGTCGGAAACTAAACCAACTTCTGCAACTCCATGAGACGGTACGTCAAGTGTACATCAAGTAATACGTAGGTAACACCCAAAACAATGTTTTTGCGTTGAATTAAATTAATTATCAGACAAATTCAGAGAATATTTAGCCAGCTCGTAATTACTCAAAAGCGGTGGATTTGTTGGTTAATTTTAAAACCAATCTCTAAATAAATGCAGGTCCAAGGTAATGTAAATGCAGAAATGACAGTAAATGATAACGAAACAGTCTTTAGAACTAAATTAACTTTTAATTTGCAGGAATTCATATAAATCTGCTGTTGAAGACTGAAATGATTTGATCCAGACAAGGCACAACAAACGAAATGTAAATGTCAAATTAGAGTGATTGATAATTTATAATTTGCGTCTTTTTATGATCCTTAAGGCCTAAACGGATTATAAGCCTGCATTTTCAAGTAAGGTGGAAATAAAAAAGATGATAGTTTGGATATTTTTGTAAGCAAACTTTAAAAAGAAAATAGAGCGAATCTTTTGTTGAGAAAATTAATGATTTAAGAGTACATTTCCACCCTGATGTAAAAATAAAATAAATATATAAATATTCCTTTTGCTTGCAGCCAACGGCAGTGTAAACAAAATGAATACCGCAAATTACTTGCCCTGTTTTACTTATTTAATTGTACTGTATGCAGACAATGGCGTTGAAATAAAAACATTTTAGCAGAATGTGTTGCAGTTGCTATTCACCAGCATAATTTGGTATTGAAAACAGTCTTTACACTAGCTGCGTACTGTAAAGTACTTGGTGACAGCTGGCAGAGTCCCCTGTGTTCTGCAGTTTGCTTGTGTACTTGACTCAAATAATACATAACATCCGATTATCTACCAGGCGTAGAATGATAACGAAGTGTAATCAGAATATTCCTCAACAATCAGAGCAAAACATCAGAAGAATGGAACATCTGCTCGTTACAAGTTAGTTTCTCTGAATCTTTGAAGTGCTTCTAGACAAAAGCAAGGTCTAAAATTAAGCTGTTTGCTTAGTAGACATACATCGCTGTGATAACTTTATACCCCGCAGTCTAGTTAGAAATTTGCGCGATTTTCACCGGAATCAAATGTTAACAAGATGAATAATGGACCTATAACATACCACTGTGGCGGGTTCGCGTCATGCTTGTACCTCCTCGGTTCTCCTAACAGCCCGGTACTATTTCAGTCGACGGCAGAGTTTTCATTGCGATTTAATATCGCCGGCAACAATAAACGTACTTTGTTCCTGACGTAATGTGCTCGATATTTTTGTCGGATTTTGAACAAATTTGTATTATCCCAACAGACTGTCCTAGAAGTCTCCAATATCAAATTTCACGGAGGTCCGTCCAGCGGGAAGTTGGCTTACACATGCAGACAGAAGAACAGATGGACGGACGGACTAACAGCCTGGTATTTTTCACTTGAATATAGCGATTTTTGGCATATTATGTCGCCGGCAACAGTACAATGCACTGAAGTCTTCATGTAAAGTGCCGAATATTTTTGATCCTATCTTTAAAAAATCTGAAGTTTTTAACCGATTTTCATGAAAGTCCAAACATCGAATTCCTTGGAACTCCGTCCAGTTGGAATAGTACTAAAAAAACACGGACAGACGGACAAACAGACAGACACGACAATGCTTATATGCGCTATACGTGACTAAACGAAAGAGCCTAGAATCTTAGAAAGTATCTGGAGTATTCTATCTATTAGATCATTAATATTTCTTTGTAAACCTAGGAATACAAACGTATTTTACAAGCCTAAAACTGAGGTTTGTAATCCTCATGAAGGATACCATCAATAATACTGGTACTGCGATATAACGCCGTGTTCTTTGATAGGTAAATGGGCCTAACATTACTACTGCAAAAGATTCTGCCTTAATTTTTTCGGTATCTGATAATTCAGTGCACTCAATACCAAAGATATGGGTCTGCCTTTACTGTATGTTTGTCAGTCAAACTAAGTTTTGCACAATTCCATTTACCGCAGCTGTTCCCGAAATTTTGTTTTATTTATAAATCGACGATTGGTTCAGTTCAAGGCTCACAATGGGTTCACAAAGACGGGCGTATGAAAGGTGAAGTAACACTCAAGAAATGTGGAAGTTGAAGTCGACACACCTGCGTATATTAGAGAAACAAAACACCACATCGTTTGAGAGAAGAGTTTGATTTTACCGAAGTGACAATCCGAACACCCGTTTGGGCAGAAAGTGGCGTTGGACTTTTTTTCATCGAACGTTTCTTAACGGAAAATGGTTGCCTGGAATTCCTTCGTACTACAATGATGCCGGAAACTGAAGGGCACGAAGAAATATGACGTGGGCGCAATGTTCGTAATTTTGGGTAAAGGGAAATCATACCCGGGATGGTGTGTTACTTAAGGGAGATACTGCTGTACTGAGGTAGGCTCTTGGCTACTCTCCTGGGATGGTAGATGGGAATAAACATAGCCTCTTTCCACCCAAGACCGTCTGTGCGCGGTGAAGAGCCACACCCTAAGAGAGGTGACCTTGTTTGCGCAGAACACAGCGGATCTGAGTAAACCTTTAAAAACAATCCCCAGTCCTATAGTGTGAGTGTCGTGCCTATGGGACAAATGGCAGTGCGTGAGTCTGCAGATAACGACACACTATGGGATACGAGGCGACCTCCCAGATGTACTTAGCTTTACCAAGCATGGGAGCTATGCCTGGTAGACCTCATACTTCCCCTGATCTCTTAGGATCAAAATTGAGAACACTGAAGAAAAATCAGAACCTATGGAGATCTCCTTAGCAGGGGACTCCAGTAAGGATTCTAAGGAGGATTCCAGTGAAGGGGAATTCCGGTGCTTGGAGGCTCCGTAAAGGGCAACCGATCAGAAACCTTAGGTAAAAAGAGAGGTGTAGGAAGAGAAGGAGGAGGCTGAATGATATGCTCTGTAACACTTCATTTATTGAAGCCAACCTGCAGCACACAATCGCTGCTTCGAGAGTTCTCTCTTGGACAGTAATTGTTAAAGGAATAGACATGGCACTAATACAGGAACCGTGGTACCGCGAGGTCCGTATTAGGGGCCTGAATATTCCAGGACATACGCTGTTCTCCGCAGGTTGAATAAATAGACCTAGGTTTTGTACCCTTACGAGTAACAAGATTACTTGGATGATATCAGGATTGTATTATAGGTACCTGATAACAGTCCTAATAAAGAATAATGAAGATGGAGCATAAAGACGGTTGGCTGTCAGTTCGGCATACCTACTCCATAATTCCGAGGATCGTCCCCCGTCAAAGAAATTTGAGGAACTCGTGCGATATTGTGAGACTGAAAATCTCTATCTAGTCATAGTGTGCGACTCCAACGCACATCACATTATATGAGGCAGTACATTCTGTAATGATAGAGGGGAGGACCTGGTGGAATCCCTAAATTCTTCGAATCTGGGGATTCTAAATCAGGGCAATGAGCCCAACGTTTGCAGTCGTGGGGTGCTAGACGTGATTGATAATATCCCAGGGCCCTTTGGGCTTCTATAAAGCATTACAAGCTGGGAGGTTTCATCAGATCCCTCCCTGTCGGATCACAGATATATTCTGTTCACTCTACAGGGCTCCTTACCGGTACGCCTGAACAAGAACCCTAGGGGCACCATTGGGGCTCCTTTCGAGAGGGCCTGAGGGACAGACTGGAGTGGGGACCTCAGATGAACATGTAAGATGAGGCTGGATTGGAGCTTGCCATTCACTGGGTTCAGCAGGCCCTAATCTAAGCATGTGAGGATAAATGTCCTCTTAGACCTGTTAAAAGAGGTAGGCAATTTCTAAAGTAGACAACGGAGTTGGAGACCCTCAGAAGAGGAGTGAGACGGTTCTTTAATACGCGCCGAACAAACAATAATCCGCACAAATAGGAACTCCATTGAGAGGCTCAGCGGAGATGTAGGAAGGAAGTAAGAAAGGCCTGTAAATATGCTTGGAGGACTTTTTGTATTTCCTTTAACGACCTACCCAGGTCAGCTAGGCTACAGAGGACTCTTTCTATGGACCCTAATATTAATCTGGGACCTTTGGTGGCTTCTTCGGGTAAACGCACCAAATCCAAGGGAGAAACCTTAGAGCTCTTGCTAACCGCACATTTCCCCAATTCGGAGATCACGCAGAAGTTGGCGGCCCTGCGGCTGCTCTCAGCTCTGGACGTTCTGACTGGAGGTTGCCTGCGAGGGTGAACACCTACAGAAGGATGGAATGGGCTTTAGATTCTTTTGTCCCACATAAAGTCCAGGAATGGATGGCAGATTCCCGGCCTTGTTGCAGGAGGGACGGGAAGTTATCCCTTACTTGCTCCGGATATTTCGTGCCTGCCTGCCTACTGGCCATGTTCCAGCTATATGGCGGCAGGTTAAGGTAGTGTTTATACCCAAGTCCGGTAGGAATTCCTATAACGGACCTAAGGATTTTAGACCTATCAGTCTCATATAGTTTCTACTTAAGACCATGGAGAGGCTGGTAGATAGGCATCTAAGAGACAAAGCACTGGCTCAAGTGCCATTGCGTCCAAACTAACATGCTTATCAGGCTGGGAAATCGGTGGAAACGGCAGTTCATCAGTTCTTGGTACGGGCTGAGAAGGCGCTTGAACTGTAAGAGACAGTCTTGGGTGTTTTCTTAGACACAAAAGGGGTGTTTAATAACACCTGCTATGACACCATGTGTGATGTTCTTGTCAGATATGGGGATGACTACGCAATTGTCCGGTGGATTAGGTCCACCCTGGAGGGCCGCGTGGTTGCGGTGACCCTCAATGATTCTTCTGTGAGGGTTGCGGTATTCAGAGGGCTCCCGCTGGGGGGTGTGTGCTGTCACCGCTTCTGTGGTGCCTTGTGGTGGACGATTTGATAAACAGGCGCAGTGGAAGTGGGATATATATTCAAGGGTACGCAGATGACAAATGTCTCCTTGCGGTGGGTAAATTCGCAAACACCGCAACAGGATTCATGCAGTGGGCCCTTTTAACCGCAGAGACATGGTGCAACGAGGTCGGACTGTTGGTTAACCCTTGCAAGACTGAGCCCGTGGCATTTGCAAGAAAACTCCTAGGTTTCTTCGAACCACATTTATTAGGGGTTACACTAAGTCTCTCCAGGCCGGTCAAGTATCTAGTGGGTATCCTGGACTCTCGGTTGACCTGGAGAGAGCATGTGGATATTAAGATGAAGAAGGCACACAGTCTGTTGTGGGCCTGTAGTGTGGGCGAGGTGAGACCTGAGACGTAAGGTTGTTCACTGGCTTTATGTCGCCGTCATTAGGCCTTCCACCTCATATGCATCCTTGGTATCGTGACCTGGCTCTCAGACAGCTAGGGCCAAGAAAAGACTAAGCAGAATACAAAGCTGTGCATGCTTAGCGATAACACGAACTATCCGTACCACTCCTACTGGTGCTATGGAGACACTCACTGGATCTAGTGATACAGGTGAGGCGAGATTAGCGGCGCATCGCCTCTGGAGTCTGCGGGTTTGGTCTTACCTTCACCCTAATCAAAGACATAGCATATTGAGGCGGCTAAAGAAGTCTGTTGCCATATTTATAGCGGGAGTCGATGTTATGAGGCCAGTTTCTAATCTAGAACCCAAATATAGGGTTAGTATGTTAACTAAAGGGGAATAGGCCAGAGGACCTGGGATTCTTCCCGCGGTTAAAGGGATCATCTGGTTTACAGGTGGGACAAGGACTGCGGAGGGGAACGGGGTTGGGGTCTATGGGCATTCTGTAGGTAGAAGGCCCAGCATTTCTCTGGGAAAGCATGCTACAGTCTTTCAGGCTGAGGTGTATGCGTTATTAGCCTGCGCTCTTGAAATTGAAACTCAGGATAGGCCAGAGAAATATGCTAGTGTTTGCTCTGATAGGCAGGCGGCTCTGAAAGCACTTCAGGCTGCTAGAACAACGTCCCCATTTGTGCGACAGTGCCAGAAGGCGCTGAGTGATATATTAACCCGGCACACTGTGGGGCTACACTGGGTCCGTAGACATGCTGCAATACAAGGAAATGAAATAGCCGACAAGCTCGCAAGGGACGGATCTGTTCAAAGGTTTGATGGACCTGAGTCTTTCTTCGGGGTCTCTAGGCAGAACATTAGAAAGATAAAACGATGGATGGAGAACCACCATTTGGTATTGTGGCGTGGTCTTTGTAGTGCACAGAGCCAGGGTCGAGGATTGATTTCTGGCCCTAAACTGGCAACAAAGGCCCGATTATTGTCCTTTAATAGGATACAGCCCAGGGTTGTTAATGGTCTCCTTACTGGAAATAACACCTTGAGACGGCATCTATATGTAATGGGCTGAGTAATAACTCCACTTGTAGGAAATGTGGTGCTGAGGAGGAAACCTCAGTCGAAATTTTGTGTGAGTGTGAGGCCCTGGCTTCATTCATTCATACATACATATCTGGGTTCATTCTTTTTGGGCCCTGAGGATATCAGGAGAGTAAATATATGGGCCATCAGGATCTTTGGCAAAGGAACAGGACTCCTTTAACCTAGTAGTAGAACATGGGGCACAAAGGACCTGTTTTAAGGCCTAGGTGAATCGGACCCAGAAGCGCTCGAACCCAAATACCTTTCATTCATTCATTCATTCATTCACTCATTCAGTGTTCGTAATTTTCTTTATGATAAATTTCCAGTGTGGTTCGGTCGTAATGGATTTTTCCGTGTGGGATATAATAAAGTAATATTCAGAAAGAAACACTGTTACGTTTTGAAAAAGTAGGAAACTACCCATATGATACACAACAAACACACACAAAAAAAAAAAAACTTTGCCGTCAATCTGCGAATCAGTGTTTAGATGATATGGAAGTTGCACTGGAATAGTGGACAGGACTTTTAAAAAGACTGTACCCCTTATTTTTCCTGTCTGCTGGTGGTGATCGAGTGGTTGTACATATATTTTTGCTTTTCTGGAACGCGTGAATGATTTCGGCAAAACGACTTTAAAACAATCTTTAGGTCTATATAGGTAAACATCATAAAGTAATTTGCAATTTTGAGGGATTATACAAAGCAAAATTTGAATAACCTCAAGAATATATCCATTTTGTCCAAATAGCTGCTATGTACACAGATATTAAACTTGGTGTAAAGATATGCATAAGCAGTGCTGCTACCTGGAGTAATACTTTTGGCGAAAGTAGAAATTACCATTCCGACTAAAGTATAACAGCCATTAGTTTCACATTCTGCTACCATTCGTAACTACTTAGTGCATGCGTAATGACAGAGCAGTAATTCTTAATTTCATATGTGAGAATAATATAATTCACAGTTATAAATAACGAAATTTATAAGAGGAATACTTCTAAGACACGTAGGTCTGCTCGTAAATAAAATACAAACAGACGAATCTTTCAACTCCCTGCCGCTGTAACTTACGCCTACCTTTCTTGGCTTTATGTAAACCTGTGTTTCGGAGCCTATCATAATTAGCTTGCATCCAACTTCACTTAAAACAGGTTATCGACAGTGACAAGGCTGCATTCTGCTGTACGGGTTAACTTAGCCTTTAGAGATATGTTTTTTGGTTGGAATATTTGAGAAATTAAACATATACTTCCGTAGTAAGTACCCTTATGCCTTCATGTTACTTGGAAAAAGCTGATCGGATTTTCATTAAATTCAACATTCAGCACTTTTCAGTGTATTAATATTTCGGTTAAAATCAGACAGATCATAAAGTGTAAATTGTATGAAGATGTTTTTGCATTTCTGCAAGCTTCTCAATTGTACCTCGCTAATCGCAGTGACAAGTACCTGCAACAGAAACTTTAGAGAAATACAAAACTCACATCCCGGTCCTCAGCAAGGCTTAAGCTATCGAGATAAATTAATGAATTAACAAAAGTTTGTGAAAGCGTCACAATTATTCACAATACTTGTGGATCTGCAGCTCGACTGAAATATCCAACATTATCCGCAGTGATTTATATTCAGCACCTTGTTTTACATGCCAGACTACAAAATCAGCAGTGTCTCTGATGCTGAATTTGTTTCCGTCTTCAGGTTAGGTATTCTCAAGGCCAGGTCTTTATAACAAGCCACCGGATTATGCACATTTCTTCACTACACCCGAAGATGGAGCCAGACCCAGCCACCGAAACGTTGCAGTTTCTTATAGCCTGAACCATTGAAAATATCTAAAGTTTTATTCTCTACAATGACCATATGCCATCACTACGATCTTTTAAAGCTAAACCAGGCTTCTTGTTCCTGTTTTGTATGTAACCACGCCGTACCTATGTTTATTGTGTCGGCCTGTGGTACACAAACAACAGTCCTCTCTGAACACAGCGATAGCTATGAGCAGAATGTGAGGTTCACTGCACAGCAGAATTTTGCTGCCGGCGGTATGTGGTAGGCCAATAGTCAATCAGACAACTAAAGAACCCAGCATATATTCATTCGGAAATTTGGATACCAGAATGTAACATACACCTTCCCCTTGACAAATTTAAGAAGTACGCAATACGAAATGTTTTGAAATGAATACGCTTGAGCTAATGCTCTGTATTTCCTTCAAGAAAACGTAAGCCAAAATTTAACAAGAAAGAGACATTAAAGAAAATGTTGTCCCTACTCGCCTTACAAAGCTCATGTGTGATTTGACGTATCTCGCCACTCATTCATACCTCCGGAATTAGAAGGAATTGACAGGACAACTTCAAGCCCCGGCCTCTTTAAGGCGTCGAAAAATCTCACGGTGCTCACTGAATAGAAGGCTAGGTGGGCCCAGAGCTGGTCTGGTAGTTTTGTGTAAGAGAATGTCTTGTACCTATCGGCATTCGAACCACGGACCGTCCAGCCCGTAGCCTAATTACAATACTGACTAACCTTACTGGAAAAGGGAATACTATCGCGTGCTTTGTTGTAATTTTGATGCACTGGAATTTTTCTTTAAGGTATAAATCACATGAAGGTATACGAGGGACTTGACAGCCATGGTCCTGCTATGTCACACCGGCAGTTCACTATTACACTTCCAGTAGTTACGACAGAACTTCTCGTTTTCATTGCTCACCCTCTCTAATATCCACTTAAATTATCAAAATAACACCGGACAGAAATGAAATGATTTTTCCTCACATAGAGTCACACAGTACGTAAGTACAGGGATATCATTATCATCATCATCATCATCATTATCATCCGTCACAAATTAGGACTTGATAGACCTGTTTCGGCCTCGTCTATAAGTCTCTTCAAAGGTCTTCCAAATCATCCTCGTCCATTCCATTCCATCACTGACATTCCCAATTTATTATTCGACATAAAATATAAATTTACTCTGGAAAAGAAATAAAAGTAGACAATCAGTTATCAGAATTAGCTATCACAATCACGGAATCAGACAAGGCTGCCCTTATCACCCACACTATTCAACGTTTCCATAAATTAAATAATATTAAAATGGATCCATATTGACACAGAAGGCATTACTTTATCAACCATCACAAAAATTAACACTACTTTTTATAGACGATCAAGGCATAAAACCTGATGCAGAGGATATTTTACAAAGTGGAGTATTCGCAATAAAAATCATAGCAAAAATTTTGGAATGGAAACATTACCAGAAAAATTTGAGATGATGGCATTTGTAGTACAAGATCTAGTAAGACGTAAATTCGTTCTGGATAACAAATTTGGGGGGGGGGGGGGGGGTTTTTTTCCCCCGGGTTTTGATTATGACAAAACCCTCTCCTTTTTTTGGAATTTTTTAAAAAAATTTTTAAAAAAAAGTGTGCGGCGAAAATTTTTTAAAAAAAA
>Ga0123357_10008401_pt1 | contig 12890 bp, 5 predicted proteins | sample TergutEmb28metaG_FD_89873 | JGI IMG/M metagenome (GOLD analysis project Ga0123357, IMG submission 89873) | Embiratermes neotenicus P4 segment gut microbial communities from Petit-Saut dam, French Guiana - Emb289 P4 | ecosystem: Host-associated > Arthropoda: Insects > Digestive system > Gut ...
TCGAAAGAAGAAGTCACAACCAATGTGGTGATACAATAGAAAAGTCGCAGGCTCCTGATAATGGATGTATTAATGTCCGAAACATGTTGAGCATAGAAGAAGTGAAATAAAACTTAATAAATTTTGACATCAAGTTGGTCTCTTATTCTTCAACTATCACAATAATGCACGGTCCAATACACATAAGATTAACAGGAATGATGTTCATCGCGCAATGCATGTCAGCGCCGTAAAGGGCGGCAACTTCTCCAGCACAGCTGCAAGCATGAAGTATATATGAAATATTGCAGGCAGTGACATTATACGGACCAGATATGAGGCGAATAGATTGGCTGAAAGTATATTTAGTAATTATCAGAAATCTACGTAAAATTATCTCAGATAACGGATCAAAACTGCAAGACATACACATATATTTGAAATGACATATTTTAAGTACCCGTGTTTCCAATTTCAAACAGAAGTTAAGGGCAGAATTTTAGAATAAGATTCGGGTTTCTAGAAATCTGCGAGTGTGGAGGTGGGGGGAGAATGCGGATGTTTAGTCTACCGTCAGTTCTCGTAAACAATAACCGACCACCGGAAAGCAAATATGGTGTGCTGGAGAATTACAGTATTCAGCCTTCGTTCTTAACGGCTTAAACGCGTGTATTGAAATAAATAATAAATCGCTGAGAGGGAAAAGATACAGCAATCATTAATTATGAAATTACACAGAAATTAAAACAGACGCCGGACAGCTCACGAAGAAAATTTTGGAAAATTTTGATAATGGATTATTTTTGGCGCTACTAGTTTCACACAGATTGTAGCAAGTAGAGATAATTATCTCTATGTAGTATTTTGGTTTCCTAATGTTTGCATTTCGTTAATTACAGAGTCCCACTTCAAATCTTTGAATGTATAACGCTGTTTATTATTTCCTCCAGAAACGTAAATAATATATAGCTACAAGAAACGTTTATTTGTATTAATATAGTGAAAAGTAAGTTCGCTGGAAGAATAGACGACTTTGAACTGAAATGTACTTGAAGGTTTTAAACTGCATCGTATTTTCGGATTTCAAAGCAAAGTGAAGCCTACGAACGCAAACAATAGGCAGACAACGAGCCGATTCATCACATTCTCCAACTTCCTCTGTTCCATTTTACGTAGTTAAGCAGTTAACCAACTCTGCTTTATGAACAAACGAACAATTTCCAACAGTCTATTTGAACGTGCTAAATGTAACGCCTGACTCATATTTAAATCTGTGAAAGTTACTCTCGAATCCGCTACCTTTCGCTGCTCATTCTGTAGTGTTTGGCGAAGGAGTGCTTTTATATCTATAGGCAAGGAACCACTGAGGATGTTATCAGTAATTCAAGCCTCCGTTACAGACAGGTCAAGCACAGCCACGATTATCTAGACACATGGCACCCATTCCGATGGGACATTCACGGTTTTCACCCTTCAATAAATTTCGAAAACTTTGCAGTGTATCTCTGACCGCAATCAGGGACATGGCGGTCGCCAACAATTCATGGGTGCTCCTGTAGTTTCCACAAATACGGCAGATTTGTACTATAATTTGAACTCCCGAAAGCATCGTTTTAGAAAGTCAATATACATAAGACGAGGATTTCTACTCAGACAGGAAATACATAAATTTCTGATCCAACTTGAACGCTTCGCTTGGCACAGTTGCTAATAGTGGTGAACGAAGCTAGACCTATATGACTTATCAATCTGTACTCATACGTTATTCAGTACAATTGTTGTTTTTTAGGTCTTTATATAAACAAGTAGCACAGGTCATTATTTAATTGGCATTCCAATGCACTCTATCGTTTACTGAAATGATTCAACCGATAAATATGTCAGTTTTATGGCGTGTTATTTTACCATAATCTAAGCAAATCATAAGTACAACGTCGAATATTAAGAGGGCTAACAAAATTCAAAGGCTCTTGAAATGGTTGTGCCAAAATCGATGTTAATATGAAAAACTGGCCTGGAGCGAATGAGGAAAGCTATGGTAATTATGTCAGGATACCCGATGTAATTCTTGAACATGAGAGCAGTACCTCTGAATTTCTCACCAAATGATCTCGTTCCTTTGACAATAACAAAATATGTTATTTCAAATCAATTTGCGTCGCCACAGATCGGTACAGATTGCACAATATAAACCTAACGAAGAGCAACCGATGAAGATACCGATGTTTCGGCACTTCAAACTTACTTAGAAGTAACTTAACTGTGCAATAGAAAACATTTTGATTCAAGATAAAACTGTCTTAGCAGTTGGGATTTATTCCGTAAAACAAAACAATTATATTTCATCACACGAAAACAGAGCTCAAGCAACAGTAAATAAACTGTGATACGTACTTTAGAACTACAAGTTCTTTAACTTATTAATTAACAATAACGAAGAGAAACTCTTTATATACAATTCTCGCTCTTAATGAAAACTGATTCCAGAACATTGTGTGATACGAGTGCACAGGGAAGATTTCATTTAATTTTATCTTCACGTTTCGCATTTCTGACTCTTCCGTTCTCCCTTCTCGTTCCTTTTTATCTCTATTTTTTTACATCTGGATGATCTTCTCTCTCTTCTTCCTGTGGATTTCAATTTCCTTCTGTCCGACTGTGCTTAAAATATGCTGACATTTCAGATGTTTGCATTTTATTTTCCCTTTCCCGTGCTTCTCCTCCTGAAGCTCGGAGCAAGATGTTAGGAGATGGTCACGTGACTAATGTTCGTCTAGCAGTGTGTATGCGGATCTCACTGCCGACACTTTACATAGCAACGAGAACCCACCTAATGTTCCTTCTTTCCTTTTTATTTCTTTTATATATAAACTACACCCATTCGGACGACCTTTCTAACTCTTCTCGCACAGCCTTTCGTCTTTTCTTTAAACGTCCTTCTTCACTCTCTCCTTCCCTGTTCTTAGTGAAGAACGCTGGAAGATGAACAACTCGCCGTAATGACGACTGCCTCTAAAACTCTGCGATGAGATGGCCGAACTTTGGCCTGCACCACACTTTTACTGTGATTTAGTATGATTCAGCGCCGCGTTAAGGTCTTATTTTAACAAAGTTCGGTTTAATGAGATTCTCAAGTAAGGAATCTTTATTTAGGCACGGAATAATTTGCAATCTTTCATCTTATGTTGTATAAACATTTTAAAAATTAAAAACAATTGGATAGAATGCATCTTCTTGAGCTGAATAACACGCCAAGACAATGTGTTTGTCAGCTGTTTCATTTAAATTCGAAGCTTAAATTCGGCACTCTAAATGTTCCGGTTTCGCTTTAGAGTGCCAGTCAAACTAGTAATAACATTGCTTCTATGCTCATTAACAGGGGAGAAATATTCAGCTACGGAATGTCACTGCTTTGTGATCCGTCCACACGAGGCTCTATTTAATATTCTGTGTCTTTTAATTAATATCCAACTAAGCTCCATATTTTACATAATTTAATTGTTTTCACCCATGATGCAGGCCAGTTACCTTAAGCGAATGCATTAGACAATGGACTGCCGTGAAAATTTTGGATAAAAATTCCACATTTATATAAGAAACATCATAAAATAATATGAAATTTATTCCCATAAAGATCTTATTTAAATCGCAATCTACGGCCAGGAATTTGAATTCAGCTCAGGATGTGAAGACTTCAAGTGACAACAGACATCAGCTGTGATGTTATCTTACTGTCTTCTAGCGATGTTTTCAAACACGGTATTTGAAGTGGCTAAGGGCAGTTCTGACAACTTGAAGACACACGTGAATGGAGCTAATAGGACGTTCACATTTCTAACTTATCTAAACGATATGAGTTCTGGATTTTATTGCTGTTGACATACTCGTTTGAAACATAAGTAAATAGGCCAAACAATGTCAGGACTGTATTTTTGGTACAAGGGTGGTATGTAACGTTGATGTGTATTGGACCGTACCTCTTCTTGATAACTGAGAAATAAAATTCAACTAGATGCCACTTATTACTTTATTATGCTTATGTTAGGCTCAACATGTTTCGGGTACCATTATGCCCATCATCACGAGCTCACGACGATAGCGTTGGTTACCTCATAGGCCGTCTGGTTCTCGAATTGCTGCTGGTTGGAAGTTAAGTGCAGGCAGGATGTATGAGTGTCCGGACCGAAGGCTGTTACAGCCTTCGGTCCGCACACTCATTCATTCTACCTGCACTTAACTTCCAATCAACAGCAACTCGAGAACCAGACGGCTTACGTGGTAACCAACGCTATCTCGTGAGCTCGTGATGGTGGGCATAATGGTGTCCGAAACATGTTGAGCCTAACATAAGCATAATAAAGTAATAAGTGGCATCTAGTTGGATTTTATTCTTCAGTTATCAGTTACGTACCTGTTTAAATAAACGTACACAGACAGGCTATTAGCATTTTGAAGACGATATGAGAGTATTAAAAAAACGAATCAGTTGCTAAACCAGTTAACGGCTGATGCAGAAAGGAAGGGTGGAAGATAATTTAACCAGAGGAAGAAAAGCAAATCGGAATCATAGACTATGTCAGGACTTTTTGCTAATAAGCGAAGAAGAATTGTAGAAAGAATGGCAGAAGGAAAAGTCACAGTCTGAATTCTAAAGAGGGCGCGTGTAATGATATAAGACTTCTGATCAAGAAAATATAAGAAAATTATTTAAAGACAGACAGCGCAACAGGAGCCGTCGTAGTAAATGAGGCCATTCTTCGACGAATCGACTTGGCTCTTTCTGAAAGAGTACAACTACCTTGTGTATTGAGAAGTTTCCACTAACGACAGCATTCACATTACCGTAAAGAAGTCACGGGGGCAAATATTAGAACATTTTGAGATTAATTTTTACAAAGCTTTTTTTCTCACGGACTATGATGCGTTGTCGCGCCGCTTGAAATAATATTAATTTAAAAAATTCGAAATTTTAACTCAGAATGTTGGTCATCCTGAAATTCTTTATGATCAACAATACAATATTCTGGTAAATGTAAGGGAAGTTCGGAATGTCTCTTGGTGTTTCTTACTCTAAGATTATTTTATGTTTTATTTCATTACGAACCAATACCTTTAAATAAATAAAGTCGTCATAAATGCGACGCCGTGTCATTAGGCTAGTAGTTCCAGACGTTTCGAAATATCGTGGCGCCTTTAATTTCAACAGCTAAGCAGTAAAATAAAAATTCTCCGACTACTTCAACCTTGAAAATGAAGGCATCATGGTCCTTCGAAACGTCGCGATCTGTTTACCCGCTGACACAACATCACATTCAAGAAAACGTGTCAGCACCAGCACATCGATGTGAGAAGCTAAGCTCACAAGAAATATTTACAACCTTTTACTTGTCAATCCATCATATTTGACAGTTAAACACACTAGTTTGTCAATAACAGTGGTGGACCATTTGCAGGTTCGCGTCTTCAATTTCGGTGAAGATAATGCTGGAGAAATTTTAAGAGTGATATGTTGTAGCCCCGAAACTAGGAAAGGTACAGAAGGAAACAGATGAAGACAGTTGATATAACGGTGCATTCCAATTACGATCCAAGCCAAATATAGAGTGAAAAGTATAAGTACACAAGTGGAAAAAGCTTTCTCGTTAAGGTTTCAGTGAAAATACACAGCAACACCACAATCCAATGTGTAGCAAGATATAATTTAATGATCTTGAAAATAGAGGCAGTACGTTCGAGCGAAACTGCAGTGTCTACTTTATATCATTACTTACTCCATGAAGTAGAATCTTTCTTGAGAAGCTAACGGGTATGCAGCTAGTCAAGAAATTCCCCGCATTTTATATAACCCGAAGTTTCGTTGCCACATTCACCTATTATCACACACGATATTAAAACCCACAAGACTGCATTTTTAATTAACATGAAACTGAAGGCAGCTCAAGTTTATACCTGAAGCTAAGCTTTACATTCGAACGCCAAGCTTAGTACGAATGCCCAGAACGATCATAAATGTACCAATTAAAACAAGGTATGTGAAAACTCTGAAAAAGTTTGAAAATTTTACGCTCTTGTTCGGAAAGGTACATCTCCAACCAGTGGAAACGTTTTGTCCGTCTGTCTATACACGTATCAGGAAACATATTTATAATTTTTTGTGAAATTCCTTAATATTCCGAAACATACGCAACAGAAATGAATGAATGAATGAATGAATGAAAAGAATTCCTTTCTTATCAACCCCTGACTTATCTCTGAGCGCATTTCTTTATTTATTCTCCGTTATAGAACTGCTTATTTTATTTTTATCTCTCGAGAGAAAGACGCAGAGTCACACTACTTCTTACACAAATATAACACCACAACGACGATCGGATTTGGAACGAAAATATTCCTTCACCCATACTAGCTCTTATGTGACATCTTTCCTGAATAGATTCTCTTGTAAAGAAATCTAGAGATTTTATTCGTCTGTGTCGGCCCATACAGATAATACATTTCTTCTGTAGAATATGACTTCAACCACTGAGTGGCTATCTATCTGGGAAATCAATCTCGACCAACATATATCTTCAGGGAGTAGTTTATTTTCGGCACTAAATTCAAACTGCATACAGGCCTACTGAATTTGCAATTTAAAATATGGTTAGATCTACAAACGTAATCTCATGGAACACTACGAGCGTATTAACGGCGATTAAATAAATGACTCTTAAACTTGAACACATTTCATTACAGCAATTCCCTCACCAACTGAATTTTTGTAAGGTTTGTGGTTATGACATTGACGAGTGCTCATATATTTTCGAGCTTGAAGGCTAATGGGAATGTAGCTTTGTAGATGCATTTAGTATTTTGGAAGACCATTATACCTCCTCCCCTAACCGTGAAGCAATAAGCAGAGAGCTCTGTCAAAACGCAGGCAAATAATTACAAGACATTTGTACCAAAAACTTGCAACGATGTTCGATTACTACAAGAATAGTGTTGGTGACAAAATTCGTTAGTAACACTGCAGCAATGTCATTAGTTTGCGCGGTAAACCACCACGTTTGTTACTGCAGAGATATAGACGGAAACGGAGGAAGAAACTACGCAGATAAATACAGAAGTACGACCAAGTCAAAGAAGACGGACTTAAAATCTGGCAGTCAAGCGAGACTTTTGGTGTGGGCAATCTGCGGCAGCTGCAATCATAAGTAATGTCATGGAAGATAAAAATGCCAGTACAGAAGTGTAATCCGTGCACTGGAAATTGCTTGAAAACAGTCAAGGATGTTACTGAAACCAGTAATTATACTTTGAGAATTGATCATTACAAGCAATGCTAGGCAAGTTATATCACTAAGGTACTAATTAAACTAATATAAACTCATTTGTATTTTCATTATTTCAACCAAATCTTGTGAATTTGAAGTTAATCATTATTAGTTTTTATAAAAAAAATTTGCGCATATAAAATATATTTAACATATAAAAATGGTATATGGATATGTATAATGATATAATCATATGATTTATCATTATATATATTATATGTGTGGTAACTGTTGGTTTTATAAGAAGTAACATATCTCAGTGCACTGGATGAATAACGCCTTGTTTCTCACTACATTCACTCTAAGGTGATACATTTACATGTCTAGGATATTTATATTTTGACTTTACTCTAAATGCACTAACACAAACAATCGTAACGTCAAATTACGCCCTCTAATTCGTCTTATAACAAGATGCACATAATGACATACGTGAGTGTGCATGTTTATCTAATTACGCATATAAACCGTCCCAGCTCGTTTGTACTGACCTACATTGCCCACTGTGTATGTGTGTATACACATAGACGTAAAGAAATAAGTTTATAAATGAATTTCTTACGTCTTTTAAATAGTAACCACTCAGGCACGAATGCATTTAAGGTAACAAGCCACAATTCGATAAACATAGGTGTTAAAGATAAGCCACACTGACAGGATATAAAAAGGTTGGGAAATACATTTCACATCTCTCCACAATAATCAAATAGAAGAAATGAAATGATATAAAATGACTATATTGTCCATATATTTGAATGTATTGTTAAATACGTTCACGGATTAGTCTAAATAAAACATAGTCACAAAACACATGGCCTATTTTGGACAGCACACATTTCCGCTGGCTGCCGAACTTCGGGTCCCAAGAACGAATTTTCAATCCCACTTTTTATTTACGACAAAGAAACAACGAAATTTTATACCGATAACTTAATGCCGTAGACACTTACTGTTCCTAGGTACAGAAGTCCGTAATAGTGTATCCTTGTTGTCCATGTATTATGTATTTAGACAGTAAAGTTACGAAACATTTAATGAAGCAGTGTGGAAGACGAGGGTGAAGATAACCTACTGTTTCATCTCAATGAAACATCGAAATTCGAGGTCCCAATGCAGAGGGTTATAGCCGATTATTTTTCGAATGCAACCTGTCGGTGAGATTACTAGACGGCTAAGCAAATCTACTTCAATTTTCAGATTCATAATAACACGTTGTGCTAGCTGTAAAATACCCACAGATCGTAGTTTTTTAAATCAAGTTTAGCTGTCATAAATGTCAACACATAACGTTAAAACATCTGCTTGTCGATATAACAAAAGCAGTTGATTTCAATCAATTATTAAAAATAGTTTAACTTCAATTGTTGCAACTCGTATATTCGTTTTGCCACCAATAATCCCCTTTCCTCATGTCACTATTTCCACTTTCCTTGAGTGAGGTAATCATATTTAATACCGCCATTTTCCAGTATATATCCTATCTTTGTCGTAACTTAACTGTACATTTCTAAACGTTTACAAAACAAAGTTAAATAATTATTTCAACGTAAAGAAAATGATAAATCTTTGATTGCAAGAAACAGAACTAATGAAAGTCGGCGCGCTAAACATGCGAGTATCAGACACACACATGCTGGACAAAGTCAATTTTATTTCAAAACAAATGCAAGCACCCGCTCCACAACCTCCTATAATACGTCAGATTATACAAATTGAGTACGATATATCAAAGTCCGTGACTAAATTTAAACATGCATTACACAAGGTACAGCGGCGAATGTGAAATTTGTTTTAGTACTGACAATGAGAACCAGTTCTAGCGTTCCAGAACATGCAACTAGCTTTGTCATAGCAAGTACAAAAATAAAATATACATACGAAAGGCAATTTAAATTGCCAGGATCGAAATTAACATTTGTTGATATTACAAGCTGACCTTACTAAGGTATTCGTGAATTTCTCCAGGTTCTATAGCAAACATAAGGCAACAGTACTTATTATTCGGATTCACTTTCACAGGTATATCTATGTTATACAAAATAGCACTCGAAACAACACCGTTAAACAGTTTCATTCTGCCGGTTCATTTTCTTAAACAGCCATCTCCAGGTGGTTCAGACTGACTACAAGACACACACACACACACACATTTAGTAAGGATATTGAATTCTTCTGACGAACACAGGAATATGAAAAATAGAATCTAATTTACTTCTTATTTTGTGAAAGGGTTACACTCTTCCACCCACGTACACCCCTGCGAAACAAAGTGATGACTGCCAGAAACACTGCAAACTCCCCCAAATAAGTAGTTCTTGAAATTGAGATTAACTTTGGAAACATTCTGTTTTATTATTATTACCGAATGTAAATTCTACGAATAAAACACACAGTACACGTAATACTAAGTATACTATTTATCAAATTGAAATCGGATTTAAACTACCTCTCCAGCTTTCTAACCTTAGTTCTATTTTCAACCTAATCTTGACTGTAATGAAGATGGTACACTATAAACCCAAAGCATTATACTACAGAGAATCTGCAGCTGCCGGCTTGTGTCGTGGTCCTGAGATATCCGGAGGAAGTTCTAAACGCGACATCTTGTCTATAACTATATTATTCAAGTGGTCGGGGGGCTATGAAGCTCTCAAAGTGATTTTCGTGTGGTTTCCAAGGATTTCTGTTGGAAGCAACATTCTCAGTAACAAACGGGACTTAAGTTTGTCGAGGACTTCGTGCTTGAAAGTGACTTTGATGGCGAGAATTTCGGCTGCAGTAACAGTCTCGTTAAAGTCATTTACATGTTTAAAACAAAAACAATTTAATAAAAATCTCTGCTTAGAGAACATCTTTACAGCAAATCGGTTGTTGCATTTTTAGACTTCGAAACAGCCGTCTTCTGCAACGTCAAAGATGTATTAGGCATTAAAAAAAGAATATCTGCATTTTAGCGAAAAGAAATAAAACCACCGAATGTCGTTTTTTAAGTATACTTGTTATAAGGAATAAATTGTTCCCTTTGCGTTTTGACCCTTTCAGGGACTTAAATAAGGAGGGATATTTTATCGTACATGAATATGATGAAGTTTATGCACTTGAAAACTTCTGACCGTTGATGTTATTCCGTCTGTAATTTTATCGGCTGCAGTAAGACCCATACACAAGTATCTAGACAAAGCAAATAGATGTCACTATAATGCTTGGAAGGTAAGTCTGTGGACGTGGTGAATTAGGAACTAGGCTTGTGTCATTATAAGGGATCCTACTGTAAATGAAATCACCTGGTAGTAGTAAATGATACCGTTTCTGTTTCTTCACAGTCATATAGTTTGGACTTGCTAAAACAGCAAAAATTGTACATTTTCAGTAATAAAGCAATGTATTCTTGTCGGTGACTTTAATTACTATACATTACAACAACGACAGCTCCATCTCTAGTTATACGGAGTAAATCAGGCAAAATGACTACACATATTCTGGATACACATTAAATAAATTAGTGATTCCACACAATAACACACAATAACATAAAATCTACTTTCTCCTTTAACGAATAAAACTTATCACTTTTATTTGGCGAGGCATTCGCCTTGTTACTTTAATACACTAGTAAATAAACAATAGTAATTTTAGTCTATACACAACCCTAAATTAATCATTGATAATCATTTAAACTCATGATTAATTAAAGTTGGTGTATAGACTGTAATTACTCTTGTTTATTTACTAATGTGTTAAAACTTATCACCTTCTCATGTCTAAAAATATCTCAGGTCCTTAAGGCTGGAAGCCGTACATGAGGTAGTCTCCTCGCAAGACTAATGCTATTACATCATACCATAGATCAATACGGGAAAGAACTAACAGGCACTTTTTGCACCAACAGTCTGAGGGTGTTGACAGCATAACACTTTCTCCTGTCACACGGTTTCGCATTTAACGCCGATTTCTTCTGATTTTCCACAGAATCTTGAGAAAGCTAACTCTTCATAAGGTTTCCATTTCTAAAAGGCCAATAATACCCGTCTTGTCGCAAGAAACTGAACTTGGAGTTACCCGAAATTATACACTGAAACATGTAAAACTATTCACGACATTTTCTGTCATCGACTCATTTTCAATTAGGCCATTAATGGCAATGTGGAAATTACATGGAAGTTTACTGACTTGTCGATTAGTCTAGACGCCCTTTTGAGCTAATCCCTTCCTAGTATATCAGTTTACTCGGACTACTCCGTTCTAAAGACAGAACTGCACTATGTTTCTGTTCAATTAGCAGCAACGAAATGACAAGCAGACTTTTGATCACCGGCTCTGAAACGAGCTCTGCGAACTGCCAATTTGATCACTCTGTCTTACTAAAATAGAAGGTTCCTGAAACATCATTGATAGTTACATTAACACGTGGTTCCGGTTATTAGAGTGAAGAAAAAGCTTCAGAGTCTGATGAAAGTGGGTGTTACGTAAATACACGTGCAATCTGACATTATTTCTTAGGACGCAGCAGGGAGAACTGTTATGCGATGACAATGCCTATGTCATTCGATTAACAGTTTCGCCGGTAGCCTGTATCTTTCTGTATTAAGAATTTCTAATGCAATCTACATTCCAATAAATCCTACCTGTGCCAGTGAAATCGAGAAATTCAAGTTCTTTTTAATATCAGTGGAAATGTAATGAAACTTCGGACTGAGGGAAGTAAAAATAGTAATGTAGCGTGCAAATTGTGCAGTTTTATAAATACCATTACGTTTTATACCTACCACGGCAAGTCGAAAATGAAGAGTAGAAAAATAGTATCTTGTAACAAAGTAATTACCTTCAAATAAGGTAGAAGAGCAAGTGTTTATAATGACTCAACAAGACAGATTCCAGACTTCCTATTGTAAATCTATAAGCTGAAATTATGCGGTCCAGTTTTTAATATCGATCAATGAATAGGGTTTCTATGTCTCAGTTTCCGACATGTTGTGGCATCCGATTCAATAACAGAAGAAAGTACTCGAATCGTTTTAAAGTAATTTCTTTCACATAAGTCATATTTCACTTATTTTCTAATTCTCCTTTATATGAAATTATATGTGCTATGATAATTATTTTGAACAAGTTAAATCGTGGCAGATCCAAGTTTTTTTTAGTGTGCTGCAAACAGTATTCGAATATTCATATCGTAGGTGATTTTAATAAAAATATATGCACATTAATTATATAGTAGAGGCACGCGGTGGCGAAACGGTTGAGGCACTGCGCTACAAGCCAGAAGGTCGTCGGTTCCATTCCCGATGTTGTCATTGGAATGTTTCATTGATATAATCCTTTCGGTCGCATTAAGGCCTTAGGTCGAATCAGACTTTAAAAAAAATGAGTACCAATAATTTTTCTTGGCCAGTAAAGGCGGCAGGGCCGTGAAGTTGACCTTACCAACTTCATGTTTCGACTGTCTGGAAATCTGGGAGCGAAACCTAGGGACCTGTAATTATATGGCAGTATCTAAATAAGTTCAGCCAGCAATATTCCTACGTTTCTAAATATAATCGTTGGTATAGAGTGACTAAAATTTTAAGTCACTATTAATAATAATAATAATAATAA
>Ga0123357_10008402_pt1 | contig 12889 bp, 8 predicted proteins | sample TergutEmb28metaG_FD_89873 | JGI IMG/M metagenome (GOLD analysis project Ga0123357, IMG submission 89873) | Embiratermes neotenicus P4 segment gut microbial communities from Petit-Saut dam, French Guiana - Emb289 P4 | ecosystem: Host-associated > Arthropoda: Insects > Digestive system > Gut ...
TCGTCCCTCCTAGGTCCAAATATTTTCCTCAACACCCTGTTCTCAAACACCCTCAGCTTCCTTTCCTCCCGCAGTATCAACGACCAAGTTTCACACCCATACAAAACAACAGGCAAAATTACGGTTCTATATATCTTGATCTTTAAATTTTTAGATAGCAACCTAGAAGACAAAAGATTCTGCACCGAATGATTGCTAGCTCACTATACCCACCATAAACTGTCTCTGTCTCTGTAAGCTGCTATACAGACTCCTTGCAATTTCCCTTCCACCATAAACAAAATTACTAATTTTAAACAGATCTGTTTTATCTACCAAATGTACCATTTTGACACCTAATAAAGGACTTAAACTCCATATACCGGTTATAAATGCTTACGGAAAGCGCGTAGGTGTAGCACGTAAGGAACTACGTAGGTATAGCACGTAAGGAACTACGTAGGTGTAGCACGTAAGGAACTACGTAGGCATAGCACGTAAGGAACTACGTAGGTGTAGCACGTAAGGAACTGCGTAGGTGCAGCACGTAAGGAACTACGTAGGTGTAGCACGTAAGGAACTACGTATGTGTGGCACGTAAGGAACTACGTAGGTGTAGCACGTAAGGAACTACGTAGTTGTAGCACGTAAGGAACCACGTAGGTGTAGCATGTAAGGAACTACGTAGGTGCAGCACGCAAGGAACTACGTAGGTGTAGCACGTAAGGAACTACGTAGGTGTAGCACGTAAGGAACTACGTAGGTGTAGCACGTAAGGAACTACGTAGGTGTAGCACGTAAAGAACTACGTAGGTGCGGCACGTAAGGAACTACGTAGGTGTAACACGTAAAGAACTACGTAGGTGCGGCACGTAAGGAACTACGTAGTTGTAGCACGTAAGGAACCACGTAGGTGTAGCACGTAAGGAACTACGTAGGTGCAGCACGCAAGGAACTACGTAGGTGTAGCGCGTAAGGAACTACGTAGGTGTAGCACGTAAGGAACTACGTAGGTGTAGCACGTAAGGAACTACGTAGGTTTAGCACGTAAAGAACTATGTAGGTGCGGCACGTAAGGAACTACGTAGGTGCGGCACGTAAGGAACTACGTAGGTGTAGCACGTAAGGAACTACGTAGGTGTAGCACGTAAGGAACTACGCACGCTTCCTGTGCACCGACCACGTGCGCTTCATTTGGCGGTTTTACCATAACTTTCAGGAGCTGCCATACTGAAACGCTGTACCATGGAAACCACAAAAACCCGTTTCTGATGTCGGTCCATTTCTTATTCCTAGAGCAAACAAAGTGTTAATTTCATTTACGACATTTCTGTGTATGTCGTGATTATCGATTACAGTATGTTATTTATCACTATCGATTATTATCGATTGACATCAATTACTGTCATTATCGTTACGTACTACTCGACAGCCTCGCTATTAGCAATGGACGCTGTCGATTTTTATCGATCCATTATTAGTGACTCTTATTACCACGCACTAATGCACGACACCTTTTCTATCCTCAATGCTCAGCTGCTTCTTCGGCCTACGCGCTCACCTAACTGGAACATAACCATGGCAACTCGGGTGTACAACTCGTAGTTGCTCAGTTGTTTCCTTTCAGCCTGATATATATATATATATATATATATATATATAAGGAATTTAAGGTATTATGTAGGGGAAACACCCCGATCAAATCGACAGATCTTGATTAGATGTGGCGTGGCAGACACCATTATCATCCTAAAGCCAATCCTAAAATTTCAAATACCCATCTCTATTTCCTGATGAGTTATGGCTGCCACAGACAGAAACACAAGCTCCTCCTCTTTTGTATAGATAGCTTTAATAACATATTAAAGAGCGCCTAATGATGAACTGATCTGTGAATAACTACATGAAAAGTACGATGAAAAAAATCATTTGTGTCATAGGCCTAATTTGAGACACTTTACGTTTGTCAGTTGGGACGGAGGAAAAGAAAAACGAACCTCAGAATAGCTGCCTTTGATCCTAGATTTGTAACCGCGACTTTCCGAACAGAAAGCGGTATTTCCACCCACACCACCACGACTTTCCGAGTGATGTGTTGAAGGCACTGAACTTTGATCAGGGGAGTTCATATTTTCCAACTACTTATTGCGAAACGGGTCCCCACTTGACTCATCAGTGCTGGGTCCATGGTACTGCGAATGGCGTAGAAAATGTAATAACGACGTTAAAGAAACAAGGAGCTCGGCTTCACAAGTGGGGTTGATTGGTGCGAGCAGTCTCAGCAAGCGGTCCATTTGAGCAGGTCTGCCTGCATTCATTGCTGAAATCAACGCCGTAACAATACAGTGAGCCCCGGCCCAACGCGGAGGTTGGGAGGAGTGATCTCGACTTACTGGGCAACACCGCGTTGCACATTTATTATGGAAAAGACAGTGCTACCCGAACGCGGAGGCTTATGGTTCCCCCATCGCTGAAAATACATGCGTTTTGGCATGTTAAACATTTACACAGCGGTTGTGTAAACCATACTACCAGCTTCCGCGGAGGCTGAGTGAATAACCACCTGTTTTCATCCGCATGTGTTGAAAATATTCAGCGTTCGACTACTTTTCCCCAGTATACTTAATTATTTTCAACTGCGTATAGTCAAACCGCCCTCGGCACAACCACGTTGGGAGAGGGTTTGTAGCACCAGTTGTAACATCACGAAATTCTACATTTTTGCTCACACAGTGTATGCATGCATTTTGTGTTATTCTTGCAGTAAAAAAGCAATCCCTGGACAGGCCCATAGGGTTTTAGGAGCTTCAGGCTCCCAGATTTCTAGATAATCGGCACCCCAAGGTGGTAAGGCTCTCAGCCCAACGTACCGGCGGCCTTTACTCCCGGGAAATATTCCTGGTACTTATTCCTGTTAGAGGCTGAGTCGGCCTCAAGGGCATAGTGCAGCCGGAATGATTATGTCTATGAAACATTCGAATAACACCATCGGGAATCGAACCCGCGGCTTTCCGGCTTGTAACGCAGCGCCTCAACCAACTGCTCCACCGTCTGCCCCTTAGTCTTATATTAACAGCCGTTGTTCCAATACGCATCATTAACCAAGTGGTCTTTATGACGGACTCAGAGTGTGTGTACTCTAAGGTACAGTAGGAACTGAAGTGTTACACGTTGTGTAGACAAAATTCAGACTCCAAAAACAATACTGCCGTGGAATTTAAATATGCAATATACATGCTTTATCACAATCGTTTCTTGAGGCGGCGCATTATACTGTTGCAAAAAATGCGGTTCTTTATATAATGCAACGCATGTTAGGTATATAAATCAGATGTCGGGTGACCCTGTTGCCCTTTATCTGATCCGTAACGCAACGGCCTGTTTGTTATATCGACCGTTTTCATTTAATATAGTTTAACCTGCTGACGTCATTTCTAAAACACGGTAGCACAAGTCACAGGTAACATAAATTGTGCCATTTTATTGTTTTTTTAAAAGATGCTGTCAGCTGAAACTGCGTAGCTTCCAATGACATAATGGTTACTGACTTATGAATTGGATAGGATTTAGAAGAAAGTGGCTATAATTACCATTCCAGCATTTATCTGGAGGTACTGAGGAAGAGAGCGAAGGTGCTGTCAGGTTATTTCATTTCCCCGTCGGTATTAGAACTGAATGATTCCCGAATACAAATCATAAGCTTTAGTTCTCGCTGGATTTAAAATGTCAAAACAGTTGGGCCAGTTTGTGGCAGGCAGCAAAGCGGATCCTGACGCCGGGCAGCAAGCTATCGTTAATGCAGCGTCCTGTATCGCGCAAAGTGGCACAGAAATGAAAGGTTGTTTTTGTACTTCCGACACTGGGTTGCAGTGCATGTTGTGTGGTGCTAGTGACTGAGTCCTCCTCATTCTTGTCTTTTTCCTGAATTTGGAGGGTTTTCTTTTCTCTGGAGGCGATAGGAATTGCATGATATAAAGGGTCAGAATATTTATTTGGATTTCAACCCATGTTTTTAACAGCAAAGTTAACTTTTTTTCTAAACAAGCTTTCTAAGACAAAAAATTACTATGTTGACACTTATCCACTATCATTAGACGCCTATTCCTTTCGGAGATATAAGGTGTGTCAGAAGGACAGGTAATTAGTTCTGTCTCATATTACCACTGTCCTGCTGGATAATATGTCACCTATCCGTTTACTCCAATCTGTAATGAGAGCAACAATGTATTCTGAACACTGTACATACTGTACAAACATACGGCTGAAAACAGAATCGATCCAAGGGCAACTAGGTAACCTAATTGTGATAAAGCTCCTGCTGCAGTGAACCATTAGTCATGTCGTGGCCGTCTGTAAGGTTGTGCTCTCACGCTGTTGTTTTGAAAGTCTGGATAAGAAGTACAGATGAAAATGTAAGAAATGTACAATAAACAGTAGAACAGGGTGGAGGGTACAGGACAAAACAGTATTCAAGTCCCAACGTAAAGTAATAAACAACAGAACAAGAGGATATGGATAATTTTTAACAAATAACCAAGAATTCCTAAAAAGATTCTGACGGTTAAAGTAAAAGGAAAATGCCAAACAGGTAGACTAAGATAAAGATAGAAATGAAATATTAGGAAATGTCACGCAGAACGAAGTGAGAAGAGAGGAAGAAATTGAGAAGGACGAGGAGCAATTGTGGGAAAACAAAGAGTGATGTGTCTTATTTGCTGGGGGTCCACATTGGATGAATGTGTCTAAGTAAGCAGCTGGTAGGTAAGAACTGGGTACAGCATGAATTGAACTAGCTGTGACCCATTTTGACGTTTCTTCTTTGCAGTTACCAGAATCACTCGCTCTCAGATTGATCAGTAGTGGTCACAAGGTAAGGTAGATTTGAAATAAAGTGAAATGCCAACTTGGTGCAACTAGGTAATTTTATTGATGTATTCTTAGCTCGTTTTGTATGGGTGTGAAACTTGGTCGCTGACATTGCGGGAGGAAAGGAAGCTGAGGGTGTTTGAGAACATGGTGTTTAGGAGAATATTTGGACCTAGGTAGGACGAGGTAACGGGGGAGTGGAGGAGATTGCATAACGAGGAGCTAAATGATTTGTACTCCTCACCCAATATTGTGCGGATGATAAAATCGAGAAGAATGAGATGAGCTGGGCATGTGGCGCGTATGGGCGAGGAGAGGGGGGTGTATAGGGTCTTGGTGGGGAAACCGGAGGGAAAAAGACCACTGGGGAGAGTTAGGCGTAAATGGGTGGATAATATTAGGACGGATCTCCAGGAGGTGGGATGTGGGTATATGGACTGGATAAGTCTGGCCCAGGATAGAGACATGTGGCGGACGCTTGTGAGTGCGGCAATGAACCTACAGGTTCCGTGAAATGCGGGGAATTTCTTGACTAGCTGCAAACCAGTTAGCTTCTCAAGAAGGACTCTGCACCATGGAGTAAGTAAGTATTCTTAGTTCGACATGTTTCGGGTACATACGCCCATCATCAGGAGTATTAGATGTTCAGTTGCAGCATATGGTTTTCTGCACCGAATTTCTGGATGGGTGGTGGTCTTGAGAGCCGCCGCTTAGATCGTGTTTACGGTGCGGTACGCACCGTACACACGACCTACCACCACCCATCCAAAAACTCGGCGAAGAAAACCATATGCTGCAACTCAACATCTAATGCTCCTGATGATGGGTGTGTGTACCCGAAACATGTCGAGCTAAGAATACACCAATAAAATTACATAGTTGCATCAATTTGGCATGTCACTTTATTTCATGAGAAAGATGCACGATCAAACAACCCTTAACCTTTTGGCGCCGGAATTATTTTTTTTTAAATTTTAGCACATTCTGTATATAAAACGTGAATAAAACAGGAACCAAATATGTTAGAATTATGAAACAAACTGCATTTTGAAGAGAAAAAAACGGAGAGTATATACGATGTTTAAAATATTCAGTACCCGTATTTGTTGAATAACTATATAAAATGCAACTTTTACAGGTTAGCGGTGCGGTACGACCACTATAGGGGTCGTTTGGCGTCAAAGGGTTAAGGTACAGTTGTCCTTCTGTATGCCATGAAGGCCTCGACAGGAAGAGGAGGTATAGCTTCATTCATTCTAAACTTCGGCACTTCAAGGGTGGACTGGTCAACTTCACGCCCCGGGGATCTGCTTTCGATACTTTTTGAAATGGAGACTGTGTAATACTCTTAGTTATGTGTCGATGAAGTCGTGAGTCATATCCGTAAAAATTAGGTGAATATGGACTGGATTCATTTAGCACAGGATAGGCTTCCCTGAACGCGATAATGAGCCTTAAGATTTTCTAAAGATTTCGGAATATCTTGACTAGCAATCAAACTATCAGCTTTAAGAGGCTACCTTGACCGTTGATTTAATTGGGTTATTTGTTCTGTACTTGGTGTTTTCATTAACTACGTACTGAATCGTTTCTAAACGTGTAAACCACGTGAGTGGCCAAAACCGTGGTACATAAATGAACTACAAATTTTTAGGTCGGCAGCACTATAACAGGTATTGCTCCGCGCCATATCGATCGCTTGCAGTAATTTCCGATACTCGATGCGTCTTCAGGTAATGGAACTCTTCAACAATGGGGCCTACACAATACTGGGATATTACAGGTCACGCGAATCCAACAAAATTAAAAGTCGTGGGTTGGTTTTGCAGGTTGCTGTGAAAGCCAGCTGCAGTTGCAGGTTTACATGGAAGGGTAATTGAATTATTATTATAATGGACGCTCTCAGTAGTCCAGGCTGCATAGCGTAGAAGGTGAAACGATGATTACGGTGATGATGATAATGTGTTTTTGTGTTGTTTTGGTTTTTGTTTGTTGTTCAGTTCGGGTCTGAAAACAAAATTCACGTAACTATTCACCGACAAATTCCGGATTGTCAGGGTTTGGAGTTTCCTCCATATTACTCCATACTACTATTATTTATTTTGTAGCTTTTTTACAGTTACACCTTATTTAGCCTAAGTATCTTCCTACATTGCTTATCTATATGTTATTTATACACTTTACTATATTTCCATTTTGTAATTTCTTATTCATATATAACAGATTTTACCAAAAAATACATTGAATGTGCCATATACTTGTTTCCAAATAATTCAGCTATTTATGCTTAATGTCTTCATTGCCTAAGCATAGCATATAGCTTCCTTTATTTAGTCTTTCTACAGCTTCTCTTATTTCCTAAACTGCTGCTTGCAATCAAACTGTGGCCTTTCTTTCCTTCGTGGTACACCATTTATGATACTCTCCTCTACTCCTTCTTTGTTTGTTTGTTTCTTTCTTTCTTCTTTTTTTTTTTAAATTGAGAGACCACATTCTGCTATTTTATATCGTGACATATTTCTTCTTTTATCTTACTTCTTCTACTAAGTATTCCCGTCCAAATTCTACCAAACAAGTACAAGACCTATACACTTAACTTCCTTTGTCATCTGATTCTCTCCACTTCCCCTTCCCGTTTTACCTTCCCACCATTCGCACTTTTACTTACCAGACCACATAACTCTCTGCCAGTGCAGAACAATCAGTCACATAACTGCCACCTACGACTATCGATGTCTAATTCAGTAGCTACCGTAAAATTAACGGTGCATCTCGGTAGTTCTAATAGCTTCTCAACGAACTAATCAAGCACTTCGTCAGTTTCTTTCTTCTATCATTTTGTCTAATGCTATTAACAGCATCCTGTGACGACTAATCACGTCCAATCCAGTCTTAGAGTCTGGTAGGATTCTTAGTGAATAACGAACTAGAATGCTTGGTAAGGAAGCTGTATGAAATAATATGAGATCCTATCTCGGAGTCTGAATTCAGTGATTGCGTAAAACTGTGAAAAACAGTTTCGATAGCCAGTGTCCCGAACAACATTGGAAACTGCCACCTCCAGAATACGAAACGGTGTCGCTCAGTCAGCGTACTGACCGGGGTTCGATTTCGATTAAGTGCAAATTTTTTGCCACCATTCCGCGCTTGACTCAGCCTCATCTGTTGGGGGCTTTTCGTGTGGAGAAAAATTGACCAGAGAGTGGGGTGTGGCTGAGGTTAAGAATGTGGGCATCTGTACCTAGGTTTCTACATACATCTTTATGAGGTGGTGCTTAATTAAGTGAAGGAACTTTACATTCCAGATCTGCAGTTGCTCGTAACTCCCTTGGTACCCGGTTCATACCTCAGCACGGCGATCTTTCTCTTTTCGGCCGTCTTCAGTTCCTTCAGATAAATGTAGGGCTATTACTTCAAATTCAGCCAAGACCAGTTCGTTACACTTTCTTCCAAATCCATTTGACACTACATGTTCTGCCCTACTGACAGTATCGGTAAATAAGCCACCTAGTAGTATAGTCTTCGTAGGTGGTGGTTACGATCATTCCTCAAGGACGTACAGTCTTTCTTGAAATTGAAGTCAGTATGTTCCCCGAACCATTGGTATTCACCTGCCGGACTACACGTTTCATGGCGCTTAAGACTACAGCAGAAACTGTCATGTATCGTCAAACAATCGTAACTGAATCCCCGATAACAAACATAGACTTATTTTATTTTGGCACCACTGCGGCGCAATGAGCGCCTCGCACTACTACAGTATGCAAAACTAGTGCATGTTGGCATCCCTGTTGGTGCTTGGAAAGCCTTGCAGTACTGCTCGAAGGGGGCTCTCAAATGGAAGCTGCTTAAAATCAGATGGCTTTAAGATTAGCTTCCTATACGACTCTACCTGTGATTTTAAGATGCGGCCTCGCCCACTCTAAACTACACGATAATGATATGATGACAAAGGGCCGATATGATACGAAACGACGACGGCTCAGAAAGGTCTGTCCTCTATCCTCAGCCGTAAACATATCGCCTCCAGGACCGGGTCGAGACATGTGGGCGCCCCAGCAGGCCAATAATTTGGCGCCCAGTGAAGGTTATACTGAAACCGAGATTCTTGAACTTCCTCGGCCTAAACCTAGGCTCCCGAATCATTTTGAGGGCGCGCACCCACATTGTGGATAATTTTCGGAGAATTTAGTTGCACCATATTTGAGATTATTTCAGTGACGTCCTAGCGCTTCCCATAGGTTCGCGTCCTTTGCAGGTGCCTGGTTGGTCCGACCCTTAGTCCGGCTCTGATCGCCACAGTTGAACAATTTGTGTCACAGCAGGCGGAAGAGTATAACGAGCTTCACAGTGCTCCTTCGAATGTGCAAGCACGAGTGAGAAAACAAATGTAAAACTTGTGGCGCTTTGGGGAAACACTCCATTTGTTATGACTGGAAAGACCCTGGTTATAGAAGCAAGGGTAAAATTGATCTAGTGTGGGAAAACAATGGGAAAGAATTATATGAATTAGGTAAGATAATTGATTGCTGAATATGCTGTAATTTATTTGTCAACGTAAGTTGGGCTTAATTTCATGGGCACTCAAAGATTGTTTATGTTACAATTTATGACATATTTCTACTGAAGCAATGCGTATCATCTGACTGGATCGCCTCCAGGGTGCGAAGCCCGTATCATATCGTTATCGAAGCGAAATCATTTCACGAGTAGCGTCCTATGTGAAAGAGGCCTAAATAGACCCACATAGTGTATGTTACCACCACTGTAGCTCTTTGAGAGCCCCTCCAATTAGTTTTAAGGATGCGTCGCTCCAATTAGATGCCGCACCTATAAACCGAGTGTCCACACACGGGGTGTAAATAAACCTTGGAGACGAGCTGACACCATTGAGCAGACTCGTTGCCGAGGAGTTGAGAGTCATTCAGCTAGTCAAGATGTCCTCGGTGTTTCATAAAACCCGAAGTTTAATTACCGTGTGCACAACAGCCCGCTACTTGTCTCTATTCTGAGACACTCGAAGCTGATTCATTTCTTCAAGATGTAGCGTAATATTGCCCCGCACGCTACGCCTAGAATTCCTGGAGATCTTCAGATTGTCACAATTTGTAGTACGTCTCATCCTTCTTCTTCCCCGTGTCTCGACTTTGACATTAAAACATATCATCGAGCCTACCTGCGGAAGATAACACAATTCTGTTTTTAAAGTACGTCTGCAGTTCACTGGATGTCTTGTCCCAAGGGTTGTATAAAGCACAAAGTTAAGAATTGGCACTGTACCCTGTTATTCGCCTAGGCTTACGTGTAGAAGTACTTATGGCACCAGAGGCGGCACGGGCCGAAATTTTAGAAATTCATCTGGGCCGACCAGAGGAGCTGTCGACTCGACCGTGAGGTTTATCATCACATGTGTTTCCGGTACCACAGCGCGGGCAGACTCTCTTTATTCGGGCTCTAACGAAGGCCAGCATTTTTGCATTTCGTTCAGACTATCGTATCGGTAATACAAGTTCCTTCCTAAGCCTGAATGTCAGTACTTCTTGAATGAATAATTTAGTGGCGTTCTACAAGCGTCTGATGTGATTTTTCGTGTTTGAGGAAAGATTCGTGGATATCAGAGTCAAATATGTTAAATGTGTTATCTTGGCTATACCTGTGGGGGCGAGAGGGGTTGAAGAAGAGGATCTACGAAAATCGCTGACAACTTCAAGTGTGAGTTTGCTTCCGCAGCCCGAAAGAACAAAATTTCCTATACTTGAATTACATATATTTCTTTATCGAAACTGGGCTTTTAGAATAAAGTATATTCCTAAGCTCAGTCTCTAAATAAATTGTCACACACAGTCCCATCGCGACTCTTCGGTTATTTCGCAGCCCATAAGTAGGGTCATACCTCATTTTTCTAGTTATGTGACTGTTGCACGTATCAAATAAACACAGCCAATCTATGAATAATTACAATTTTTCATATTTTATACAGTCTGTGACTGGATTTGCTTGAGCCTGCAATCGAACACTGTAAGTGCTACCAAACCCAAGCCCGGAGCCATATAAACCACTAGTTCATGCATGTGTTTGCTTACCCTCACGCCCCAACTGCTTTACCTACGTCAAAACCGGGTTGGAGTTCCCAGCTATGCCTGCACAATGTTGCGGCAAAGAGAAAATTCTCCCTCTCCTGCTGTAGTTGAATTCCTACTTTTCATCTACTCAGCCTGGAACCTAGTTACCCTACCGACTGAGTTCCCCGGCTTCTCGTATTTGTTATGTTTATTTTAAATTTTAAAAGATATAAATATAAATTAACAATAAAAATGACAGTGCTGGCAAGGTTCTGGTGCACGTAACCACCGGGACCACGGGTTTGAAACCGGTTGGGTTCAAGGATGGTTCTTTACTGTTGCCTATGCGATGTTGCCATATGAAGATAGAGGCTTTACGGTGGGCACTACCATACATCTGTACGTGTATTTGTTCATGGTTTATTTGTCGGCACTCTCAGTAGCTCTGGCTGCATTGCACCGAATGATAGAACGATAGGATGAAGTTGACGAAGATCTGCTTTTACCCCCTCTGCTGTAGAACAGCCTGATACCATTACAGTCGAAGTTATGGCGATATTAGGTCGCCGGCAACAATATACCTACATATGTCTTCACGTAATGTCCCGATATTTTTGTTCATTTTTAACCAGATTTCAACTTTCGCTACAGATTTTGATTAAGGTTCCCAAAACCAAGTTTAACGAAAATAGTCCATGGAAGCCCAGTCGACACGTGCAACAAGACACAGGGACGGACGGATGAACAGACATGACGAAGCTAATGGTCACTCTCTGCCAGCATGGTAACGCGCCTGATAACGAATTGGGAAGCGTACGGAAGGAAGCAATCATGACTTAATTTGAGGTACTAACGTGACATTGGCCAGGATAATTTTGGGCGGGCGAAATTCGAACCCGGGATCTCCCGAATACGAAGCAGAAATGCTGGTCGCATTAAAAAGGTGTCCAAACCATACCCACAGGTCAGCGACACCTGCAGAAGAACAAGTTACAATTAATTATACAATTCGTATCGGTCTTGGTCAAAACGACACAGTACAGAGCATGTTCAGAAGCAGACACCACTACCACGGGCGTGTTCACGTCATTCCACCAAGGGGAAACCAGACACCAGACACCAGCCACCTCTCTACTTTTCAACACAGCGAAAACCATCTGGTTAGGAGGGCGTGAAATACGCACGAGGCCTCATAAATTGTCTCGCCACCCCTACCCCTCCCGCGCACACATCAGTTAATCACATCACTCAACGTCAACAAACTTCGCATTCAGTGGCTCACTCAACACCATTACTGCGTCCACGAATCTAAGTCCTGTGGATGGTGGGGTTGGTGCTCGAGGCTTCTCCCGTTCTTCCACTGGCTGCATTACACTCTGACGTGTGTCAAACGGCTCCGAGAGCCAGCAGACATTATCACTGCATTTCTTTGTAGAGAATGGCTAGACGACTGGAAACAGGGCAGTACACTGGAGTTAGAAGGTAAGATCTGGAGAGGGACGTGGAGGGGTCGGTACAATAGGCTTTTTTTCACGACCTCAGTATAGTCAGTCGTCAATTTTATGGGCCTATCAGCTCCACAACTGGGCTTCGATTCCCACCACAGTGTCCAGGGCGCCTTTGTTGTCCACCTTTTCAATTTGTCGGAGGGTTCTTTCCCAGAAAAAAAAAAGCGACAGTAGCATGGTGCTAATTCCCTCCATCTACATTTATAAAGGTGACCAGCCTCGTGGTCTAGTGGTCAGAGTCTCTGACTACTAATCATGAGGTCCCGGGTTCGATTCCCGGTTCTACCGTGGGAATTTTCCCTGAGGGGGAGGATTCCCGCGGTGACTATGGTCTGGGTAGGTTAGTTGAAATTAGGTTTAAGGGCCCTCCTGGCACTACATCCTCCTATATCACCACTCACATCATCGGGACAACGTAACCGCGCCTCATGGGCGTCCGAACCTGAGAAGTCGGTTACACTTCTGCCATGCCCA
>Ga0123357_10008403_pt1 | contig 12889 bp, 7 predicted proteins | sample TergutEmb28metaG_FD_89873 | JGI IMG/M metagenome (GOLD analysis project Ga0123357, IMG submission 89873) | Embiratermes neotenicus P4 segment gut microbial communities from Petit-Saut dam, French Guiana - Emb289 P4 | ecosystem: Host-associated > Arthropoda: Insects > Digestive system > Gut ...
AACTAGATGCAACAATAACAATTTATTAGTAATTTCAATCAGCTCAACATGTTTCGGGCGATAATTTCGCCCATCCTCAGGAGCACTAGACTGTGTTTACAGCTTGTGGTATAATGCACCGAACAAGTTGCCTGCAGGCAGCTGATTGAAATTACTAATAAACTGTTACTGTTGCATCTAGTTGGTTGTTTATACTATCGTATCAGAGATGCACGGTCACATTAACACCAAATTTAAATTCCAGTAATTTTTTTGAGTAGTTAAGCAACGAATCTGTTCGCAAAAAAAATAATTGTTCAAAGGAATTTGTTATTTGGTGGAGATGAGAGACCTGTCTGTATGTCTGTCTGTCCATCCTTCCATTCTCTGGTCGACCTCACGCTGGCATTCCGTCTTCCTGGCACGCATGTCCTTCCACCACAGAGTAGCCAGTCTCAAGGGTTCTGCTTCTCAAAACTAGAGCTTTTCGAGTTCGACGCATACCACACGTCTTGAGCGTCTATTTTTATGTTGCTGAAGAGGAAGGAACTCTCTGTCTCGCAGATTAAGTTTATCTTTCCGATGTAAATTTCAACAGCGTAAAAGTGCATTGCCCATTGTTTGTGTGTTATGAAGACCTTGTTAGACGTCTACCTAATGTAGGTCAGAATTTATGGAACTTCGCAGAATATATCTTCGTTGCCATTGTGCAGTCAGCAGTTCACATATACAGCGCGCACAGTGAAGATAAATATATTCAGCATACGTGGCAAGACTTTTGGACTCGGTGAACTGCTCTAAAGACAGAAACTCATTCGCGATCTGCCATAGTTTGTTTGTTGTTGGCGCGACAGCCCCCCAAGTGGGCCATGGCCTCCTCATTCACGAGGTTTCTAGATCACACACAACGACGCACCACAGTCGGCAGGACTCTTATGGATGAGTAATCAGCTCGTCGCAGAGACCACTACCTGACAACACACAACACACACAACAGACAAACATCCATGCCCCCGATGGGATTCGAACCCACACTCTCAGCAGGCGAGCGGCCGCAGACCTACGCCTTAGACTGCGCGGATCTGCCATACTACAAAGGCATTAATAAAAGGTCAACTAGGCATAGAAATTTAAAACAGCGCAATGATATCAAACTACAATTGCATCACTGATTAAAAACTGATCCTATCTAACTAAAACAATTGACCATAATTACAAAGTGATTTTCATTACCTTTCCTTTTGCGAAGTTGATGCATGACATTGCATAACTTGCGATAACTTCTGAGAGTTCACAATTACTGAGACCCATGTGAAGGAAGTATTTTAAATGTTCATCGGTCAGACGGCTTCAGTATCTTGATTACATTATCTTCATCTGGAAGAAGGCTTCTCCGCAGAGGTTGATTGATCCTAAAATTGCTGTCAAAAGAAGAGCTACTGATCGTACATAGGCGGCAAATAAATTCTGACACAGACAAAAAGTGGTCGCGACCGAACGGCAGATCGCGATCGACTGTAAGGCAACGTCTGCATGAACGGGACGTCCTTGGAAAATTCGTAAAGAAATTATAGAACAGATGGGGTGGCTTCAAATGACTAAGGAAACTAAATTCCTTGAATTTGATCCGTTCTTCACATGCCATTAGTTGCTCAGCGAGTCAAGAAATTCCCCCGTGAACAACGTGATCGTTCCCTTGCTGGTACTCCTACTCATAAGATATGGACAACACTTCCAAAGATCCGTCAGCCGTCACCTGCAGTATATAAACCCCGCCATTGCCTACATCAACTTCTCCACTCGGTCAAACCACGTCTTACAAGTAACCGGTACACAAAATTTCAGCAACCTACTGCAGTTACGTCGTACTATGGTTCAGGAGTGTGTCGTTTGCATCTCAAGAAGGAAGCCCGAGTTGCATCTCAGGCCAGTCTATGTGGGATTTGTGGTACACAACGTGAAATTGTGATAGGTTTCTCCGAGTAGGCTACTTCAATTTTCTCCTGTTAGTATCATTCCGCCTATGCTCCATACCCATATCTCAGTCATGTACCAGCGATGCTACAAACCCTGACTTCTCCACCGCTTCCGGAAGAGGTCATAGTGTTATTTGTAGAAACAGGTTGACTAACATGCGCTGTACTTTATAGACTAGTATCAGTAAAATTCCCACACTACTGGGATTTGTGGGCGCTTTCGCAAAACCGCGTAAAAAAGAACTTCGTCATGACCGTCTGTCCATCTATCTGTCCGCATGGAACAACTCTGTTTCCACTATATAGATTTTCATGAAATTTGTTCTTTGTATATTTTTCTAAAATCTTTGGAATGGCACAGGATGGCGCTATATTATACTTAGCAGTTGTAATCACGTGAAAAAAAACGGAAAACCAGGACAAAGTCGCAATATAGTTCATCATGCGAAATAACAGTGACTTTATGGAAGTAATCCCTCCGTAGCTGAATCCCTCTATAAGCAAGCGGTTTGTCTCCAATACGTCCAGACCAGCTCTGGAGAGTGTAACCTCGGTGACAGGGGCAGGAAGGTGACAACTCACCTGTCTACTGGCGAATTTGAAGACGTGGATCTGTACCTCCACACTCCATATGTCTTCAGGGCGTGTAAGGGGGTGTCAATGTTACCCCACGTCGATTAAGAATATCTCACTTGAAAAAAAAATTCAAGGTGCAGATGATATTGCAAATAATCCGATGCGATAAGCTGGTTGTGGTTGTGGTCTGGCACGCTGTAAATTTTCTTTGATCGCACAATTCGTTGTGTGTGTGTGTGTGTGTGTGTGTGTGTGTGTGTGGTGCGGTTAGCTTGCACAGTTCTGTAGCCACGACAAATCCCTCAAGGAAACAAGCTCAACTGCCAAACGTAACAAGGCGTGCTACTAGTTAAAACAGTGAACTGCTATATAAAACTGAATGGCAATTTGTGCAATACCTTCCTTCCCGTCCACAAGACTCGTGTGCAGTCTGCAGGCTTAATGCTGCACTATAACTTGGCACAGAACATACGAACGACTTCAGAGAATTCATCTTATCCTGCTCGTCTTGTGTATCTCGTCACTTTTTGTTCCCCCTTGCTCCACACCAGCGCTAGAAGTCCGTGTGTCTTCCGCCCACCGCAACTTCCGAAATTTGTCTTCAACAGCCGTGCCATATGTACGTTGCGGGGAGGTGAGGGGGTGGCCAAATATCGTGAGATGTTTCTGGTATCGCACTTCAAAAATAACACTGCGCGACGAATGGTGACATTTTCCGACAACATACAGGCCACGGAAATAGGCCTGTTTTCACTGCATCGGACGAGCTAATCAACAAAATGACATAAAATTTGTATCACGAACAATTTTTTGTAGGTGTGACGTAGGCCTACTCTACTTCGATCGCGGTTTGGGGCAACGCCATTATTTAAGACAAAAACATGCATTCACCAACAAAAAAAAAAATCAGATTTTCCCGTTCTTGCGTGATACATAACCTCCATGCCCCAGTTCTGCTGACCCCTTTCGAGATGTTTATTTTTTGAACATATGGACATTACACTTTCTCTTTCAAAACTATGACGTCTTGCCAAAATTTTTGCTTCCATCTTTCAAATCGGTATATGGTAAATGATTTTAGAATTAGTCTCTTTACATACTTCGGCCCTACGCCTAGACCAACGTCTATTGCTCCTTCTCCCCCTGTCCTTTACTAGGCTGAATTAGGAACTTACACAATGTACAATCCAGCTTCACGTTTCGGTGATTACTATTTTAAGAAAAGGTGTAACCATTAAGATTAAATGCTATTTCAAAAAGTTAAATACGAACATAAAAATAGTTAAAATCAATGCCGTTACAGGCCTGGACAGACTCTGAGGGTTCCAGAAGGTTGAGGCTCCCAGATTTCAAGACAATCGACACATGACGTTGGTAAGGTTGTCAGCCCTACGAACCGGCCGCCTTAAATAAGGCGGATTAGCGAAGAATTCGCGTGACATAAACAGACACTGTATATTTTTTAGCTGCGATATTTTATGCGCCATGTTAACGTACTGTCGGATCGACCGGCGTACTTCATTTCCTGATGAGTCGCATTCAAATGTTTTCAAGTCCGTATCAATTCTGAACACACACATGCGCACACAGACAAACCGTACGGTACGGGTACTTTTTTTCCAGGGTCAATAACCGTATTTTTCAATGATGAGAGCAATTCCAAGTAAATGGAATTAGTTTATACACAGTAAGAAGGCGGCTAGGAATTAGTGGCGAAATGTTAAGGCTTACAAAGACAAAAGCAGCAGTAACGGTGTTCAGGTCGCCCATAAAACCTTAGCGTAAACTTACCATCTCCAAAGAAACATATAAACAAATTACGAATATCTTCGTTTGTTACATTTCGGACCTACTCTAACAACTACAATGAACGGATACACAGAAGTTTAGCAGACTTCATGTCAGTAAGCGCCTCATTTCGACAACATAACCAGCTATGACAAGAATATTTCCACCGATTAGCCGGGACAGCATCTCCAATTACGCCAAGATTCATTTCTGCACGAGCCCTTTAACACGAACTCCACAAACTTCTAAATTTTATTCAATATTAAATAAATTATGCAGTTGATACAGCACTGTAAACTGAACTGGAATAACGTCTAGCAATCAAGCACTCTTTGGCGTAAATAGGATCTCTTTAGGCAACATATTTAATAAAAAATTGTATTTATTATACTTTCTTTTAAAACAGTCACCTTCTCTCAGGTTACCAGTCACGGCCTATTATCGGGCCATCAACAGATCCATATAATGTCCAAAAAAATCATGCGATATGCATTTTTGTAACTGCAATGAGACCTTTTACTTACTCCATGGTGCACAGTCCTTTTTGAAAAGCTAACTGGTTTGCAGCTAGTCAAGAAATTCCCCGCATTCCCTGCATTTCACGCAACCCGAAGGTTCATTACCGCAATCACAAGCGTCCGCCACCTGTCTCTATCCTGGGTCAGCCCAATCCAGTCCATATACCCACATCCCACCTCCTGGAGATCCGTCCTAATATTACCCACCCATCTACGCCTAGGTCTCCCCAGTGGTCTCTTTCCCTCCGGTTCCCCCACCAAAATCCTATACACCCCCTCTCCTCATCCATACGTGCCACATGCCCAGCTCATCTCATTCTTCTCGATTTTATCACCCGCACAGAATGAGACCTATATCCCACGTAAATATATATTATTTATAACGTCTATACATTTAATACGTCTGTTGGCGGCCGGGATGTTAGGCTTAATCCAGTAACCTAAGAGAAGTGTGACCGTATTGTGCTAGACTGTTAAAAAAATATTTCTTTTTTTTTTTGCAGATAGTTTCCTCATGCGGACCAGGGTAATGCACGGAAACAGTGCCAAAAGACTGCGTACAAATGATCCCAACACATAAATTTCGTCAGGTAAAACACATTAAGAGATACTACGATAATGAAGACATTCCCTCTCCGATGACAATTTATCATTCCACTATTATACACAACTGGAATCCTAAACTAACTTTAGGTATGCCCAATGGCAATAAAATGCCAGTGTACACGCTTCTCTGACGTCGTGACAAATAGATCACGACCTACCCCACGCCGTTACGTTTTAATAGCTAGCGCTGCGCTGTAACATAAATGCGACTATAGTATGTGCCTCGCAACTTCTCTTCGCAGAGCTGCAAATTCTCACTTCAACTTGGGCTCCGTTTAGACAAAGCTACAACGCACTTAGCGACCTTCCCGAGATGAGTTGCATTGTATCTTCGGTAGGGATGATAACGAAATTTGATAACGCACTCTCTTTCAGTTCTATTCTGTCGTTATCTTATGCAGGACTAACAATACATATACAACACTTGTTGCACTATCTTCATATTTATTACTTATTATTCCAACACGTTTCGGCCTCAGTTCTTGGCCATCTTCCTGGAGCCCGTGAAGATGGCCAAGAAAATTTCGTGAAGATGGCCAATAACAGCTCATGAAGATGGCCACTCCAGGACGGGATACGTTTAATTAAACACAAGTTCAGTTCAACGAACCTTTTGGCAAACTACTCCTACTTAACCTGAAGATAAAGGGGGAAAAAATGCACCCAAATGTACTCTTTGGCACCTGTTTCGCGTCTTTGTAAAATTAGCAACGATGCGTCGCACTTGCTTATAGGCCTAAACGGTGACAAATGCATACAATATGAACGTTCCTGATCTATATATTGATGAAACCTTGAATTCGCCCGCCCTCAACCCAACTGTCGTGCTGTTACCATTAATTCGGATATTTAAACACACCACACGTACCGACGTCGCACCCCTTGTCAGTGGTGTAACTGGACATGCATAATTGCCCGACGTCTCTCACTACGGATGAATACAGTTAAAAATGCCCTTTCGTTATCTGGAACTTGGCACTTTGTTTTGTTGCAGCCTCACGTTATCTCCAGTGTTACCTGAAACATCTAACGGTGGCCATCCAGCTGGCTAACAGCTCTTTCACTCAGCCACTTAAACAGGATCTAGCCCCATTCACGGTAAGAGTATTCGACTTCACATATCCCTCTAATTGCTCTTTACTTGTCCTGTGTTGTGCATTATTGTTTATTACTCTTGTGTCATTACATGTACGAAAAGAAACTACAATACAACTCCAGTCGTCGAAATCACGGTCGTTCGCTAACTCAGCTACTGTTAGGCCTGATAATCCTTACTTGCTTATTGCTTTACGTGTGTTCCACATACAAGGCAATTTTCAGAAAGGCAACCTCTTGCGTACAACAGGAGCAGAGGTCAACATATTTCTCAAAAATATAGAAACCAACTCCAAATTCTAGGCGCCAGAAAGATGACATGAAGCTAGTTCCATACTGAGAATCCGTAATTCTGAAGTGGCTAGTGAACTTAAGTCTCTTCTGGCGCTTTCTGCTCTGTGCATGTGAACACGTGTCTGTATGGACGGAAAAATACCAAAAGATTTTGGTAAACATTAAAATGATGTCTGAATAAATGTTCTTTTTAGGAGATACGCACATTCTTTGAAATAATATGAATGAAATCACTCTAAATTCAAATATTCGCCATGGACTCCAAGCACTGCGGAGAGCTAGGAGGCTGTGCCCTACCCCTCCGTTGCGCGTTGGGTCAGCGCAGCCAGGGCGAGTGTGGGAAGAAAGCGGCAACTAGGTTACGGGCCGGGCTGCAGGCAGTGCAGCTCAGAGATGGCTAAGTAGCATATCTGTTTACCTTTTGTAACGTTTCGATTACCGTTTTTACCTACCTGTATTCAAGACCCATATTCATGATTGTTTTAATTTTAGTATTACAATTTTAAAATGAACATGAACGAGAGCATTGTGAAGTATTTGTACAGTGTCAATTTTTCACAAGTACATCCCGGCGAGAAACTGAGGTTGAGAATTTAGGTTGTGTAGCAACAGTGTTAGTTATTTCACAGTCATTGTCAAGCAGAATGCGGAACTTATGCGAGACAATTTAACCCTGCTATATACGCTAAACTGATGGGGTGGCTGTGCTGAAAGAAACGCCCAATTAGGCCTTGTCATTAATAGTACAATAATCCTACCCTCAACCCTACTATAAGAAAGACCCACGATCCGCCACTGAAAAGTATTGCAATAATTGTGATGAAAATATTAAGCACAACCGTATAAAATTTAGTTGCCCAGGCGATTAGGAGCCAAGGATTTATGTACCGCTAAATAAGAGTCACCTGTGCTCACATTTGGCAAGTTATTCAACGATAAATATTGTACACAAATTACGTTATGTACAGAGTCCGCCACACGACGGCACAAAATAATGCTCAGCAGTGGCCGTTACGTTATTTGTAACTTGCAGTACCTTCATAGTTGAGGAGGAAGTGTTAGAATAAATGTAAAACATTCACACACCACTGCAACACGTCAAGGTTATCATTAGGTGATAATTAGCCAAAGCCACCACACAGGAAGCGCTATAACAGGAGACAATCGAAACTGGTGCATTTGAAAGAACCGAAGGAATATATATTTTGCGACAAAGCATGTGGCTGTTCATTACTTCTGTCATTTGTTGTTCATCGCCATACAGGCCGATTTTTGGATTGCCAAAAAGCAGGACATCAATGCTTCTACCCATAGAAGAAGACACTGTTTATAACCAGCTCTTAAATGTTTGCATTTTTATAAGTAAAAGATATTTTCCTTTTGATCTTGTAATGAGCGGTTTCGCATATTGGCATCAGCTCACCTTTCTCCCACGCGGGTCGACATTGGCATTTCTCTCGCCTAGGTGGCATGTCTTTCTCTCTCTCCGAACCGGTTTTGTCACATATGTCAGACCGAAAGTTAACGCAAGAATGAATGTATAAGGCAAGGGTGCGGAAAGCCAGTGCCCTAGGTCGGCCGGACGACTGAATTTTGCACGGTAGTGACCCCTAATACAGGGTGTTCAACTTAAAAGTGGACCTTTAACTAAGCCGTCAATATATCACGTCAGATGCTATTTATAGTGGTTCTGCTGGTATGACATTATACTACTACATGTGCAGAAGTTGGCAAGACTGTTGCAGGAGAGGGAAGAACCGGTCTTGGCCATCTGTATCAGTTGAATCAGTCGAAGTGAGTGCTGGTGTTTGAACAACGCCATTTTTTACACTATCATAATGCGGTTAACAGTGGAAGAACTTGTATTTATTTTGGAAAGTTATTTAAAAACGATGTCTTACGTTCACTGTAGACAAAGATTTTTTTTTTTAATTTGGAAAACAAGTGCCAGTAAAAAGTGCTATTGCGAAAATGATTAAAAAATTCTGCAAAACAGGTTCATTTTTGGACAAGAATCGTAATCGGCAGAAGTCAGTGTTAACACCAGGGATACTGCAAGATATTCACTTACTGTAAATTCAGGTTGGTTGTGTAATATAACATGTAAATCTTAGTAAATACTAAATACGGTCCACTTTAAAGTTGAACACTCTGTATACGTGGGCCTTCAGATTGGAACTTGTTTCATTCCACACTTCCTGAGCCTAAAATTTCGAGGTGGCTTCTAATTTTTCAAACTTTCCTGCAGCATTGATACAAAACCTACATAAAATCCTATATTCATTACGTTAAATTAAAGCAAGATTCGGCAGGTGTTGCCTATAGATCTACCTCACATCCATCGATCTACTATTCCAATTTCGACATTTAACTTCGTAAGCACAAAGTCGCTGAAACTTCGCTGAGAACACAAACACCGACTCAACACAATACCATAAGTTCATACAGAAGAAACCGTTGCATATAGAGTCGAACTCGGTTATAACGCCATTAAGTGGTCTGAATATTTTCTGTTGCTATAAACAAGCATGGGGACCGCTGTAGCACAGTGGTTTAGGTGCTGTGCTACAAATCGGAAGATCGCTGTTTCGACCCCAGCTGGTGTCATTGAATTTTTTATTGACATAAAATCCTTCAGATCGCACTATGGTCCTGGGGTCGCCTCAGCCTCTAACAGAAATGAGTACCAGGAGCATTTCCTGGGAGTAAAGGCGGCCGGTGCGTAAGGCTGACAACCTTACCACCATCCTGTGTCGTTGTCACGAAATCTGGGAACCTTAACTTCCTGGAACCCTCTGGGCCACTCCGGGCCTGTAACGGGACTGCTGTATGCTTATAACCCAGGAGTACAGAGTTGAGGTTAACAGCAGGAATTAATTGGTACCACAGAATATCTGACGCTATGGAGGTGTCAACTGGGATCCACTGTATTTTGAAACTGCGTACTGTGTGCATTTAATCAATGTATTCTCTTACTGAACCAAATAAATACACACACAGCGTACACAATAGCGTAGTCTCATCTCTACAACATGTTTCGACACTGCTGTGCCATCCACAGGGAAAATGAGCTTAAATGCAGGATGCTATACATACAAGTATTACGAATGTAATCTATCTTATTTTCGTTAATTTTAGAACGGTATAAAGACTCCCTAAGGCTGGTACAGTAGTGCCGAAACATGTTGGAGAAATAAACAATATCCTATTGTGTAAGTTGTATGTGCACTTGGTAGGTTTAGTAAAAGAAACTACGTTGCACATACTTCAGTAGACGTAAGTATGTGTGTAACACAGGCATCTGTATGTGCGGCACAGTTAAACTTGTGCTTCTCTAGCAAACAATGAGACCAAATGTCACCCGAAGGACGTCAATTACCGATTCAGTTTCTGCCTCAAATCACACCACCAGTCGGTCACTATACGTCACAGTACAAGGAACTTTTCAAAATGATTCTGCATTTTTTTCTATAGAAGACAAAACCCTACAACGTATTACCCCATGTCACAAGTAATATCCTTCTCATCACTGCTCCAGAGATTTAAATAAGATACATTTCTCTAGAAGTGCACATACATTTCCAAAACTCTAGCATCCACATCAACATTACTGGCGCTAGAAGGGTGATATGAAGCATGTTCGGTGGTGGGTAGCCACAAGCATTTGGCGTCAAAGTACGAAAATTGAGCCGCCACGGCAACCTGGCGCCGGAGATTTGTACACCCCTGCCCTTCTCCACACAGAACACAGTACGCGTAGGAGAAATTCTGGTTTGCATTACGGAAAACTTTCTCCACTTGTCAATTTCTGTCTTACGTGCCTGAGAACAACTGATGAAATTGAAAAGGTTGTCTTATTGGCACGACACAGGAACTAAGTTAAGCCTTTGTTTCCCCATCTGTTTACATTAAAGACTCAGTCAAATCAGTTCGTAAACGACATATCAAATGGAATCAGTCGTATCTTTCCATCTCTTCACATGGCCTGTCCTGTATAATTCTGCTGTTTGTTTTGGATTAAAATTAACTGTAATAGTAAGTCGTTGCTGAAAAGTCAAATGCTGATGACAGACTTCTGTCTGAACGGAATCCCTCCCCCATCTATCTGCTACTCCAGGGTCTAACGTGTTGAAAAATGACAGCAGCAGCAGCAGCGACAGGCTAGCCTTCGGCCCTCACGAGTCACCCGCTGATTGACAGTCCTAGTGACAACATCCTATTGTGGATCCCTCACGTGACCTAATCCACATACAAATGGTGTTGTAATAACTTTCAAAGGGAACACTTTTATTGAAACCATTAACGTGTCTACTTGAATAACAATAAGAGACATATTTCTATTCTTTATTTCAGTAGAACTTTTATATGAAAGTCCAGACATAACTGTAAATGTTGAGAAAAAAATTCTAAGAATGACATACTAATAACAGGAAAACATATTGTATATAAACAGCCATCTTGCATTTAATCAATAGACAATTCTTATAATTCTGTGACTCATTTCCAGGGGAATATAATATGTTTGTGGGTGTCAACAAGAAACATCAGTAAATAAAAGGGGACTATGTGTCTAGCCTGGAACTTATTAATTAAGGGGACTATGTGTCTAGCCTGGAACTTATTAATTAAGGGGACTATGTGTCTAGCCTGGAACTTATTAAGGGGACTATGTGTCTAGCCTGGAACTTATTAATTAAGGGGACTATGTGTCTAGCCTGGAACTGATTTTATTAAGGGGACTATGTGTCTAGCCTGGAACTGATTTAATTAAGGGACTATGTGCCTAGTCTGGAACTTATTAATTAAGGGGACTATGTGTCTAGCCTGGAACTTATTAATTAAGGGGACTATGTGTCTAGCCTGGAACTGATTTAATTAAGGGACTATGTGCCTAGCCTGGAACTGACTCTTTAAGGGGACTTTGTGTCAAGCGTGGAACTGGTTAACTGGCATACGACACGTTGTAATATGGCAAATAGCTACTAACGTTTCAGAAAAGCTTACGTATTGAAGGGTGGAGGTTCAAAACTTCCGGAGTTTTACCTTGCAGATGGAGGCAGCAAGCTACTACAAAACGTTGGTATCTATATAAATCTACACGGCGTCATCTCGCGGAAGACTAGAATCTTCATCAACACTGTGCAAATCTCAGATCTCAAAAACAAAGAAAGGGCACACCACATGGGCTGCACAATCGCGTAGCCCTACGCACAACAAACGGTGTGAGCAGACACATTAGGTCCCATGTTGGGAAATACACCAAGTTCGGCCATAGGAGAAAATTCTGTAAACTTTCAGATTCTGTTTGTTTAAAACGCTTTCCTGTAGCCGAAAGTGAGCAGCGAGATGCGGATCTCTTTAAATTTGAATTGACTACACGTTTGTCAGGCATCCAGAAGAGCAGAAGTATGTCACAAAACAGCAGACACCAAACAGAACAAGCAGAAAAATAAAACGAAAAGAAACGAATAAGAAAGAAAAGAAAAGTGTTTTTCAGTTGAGTTCAGTCAGGAATAGATGGCGGGGCAGCAGGCGACAACTTGGATGGGAAGTGGCACTATTTTTGACGCCGTTACGTTTTAAGATGCCAAGAGAAGACAAGCAATGGATATATGCAGAAAATAGGAACCAAAGCAGTGCGACAGGTTCTGTCCCTGTGTTACTGTCACCACTGTAAATTGTATGCCGATAACCTAACGACATTTACACACTACCGTTATTTCGTTATTAGAATATATATATATATATATATATATATATATATATATACCGTATATTCTCGAATCTAATCCGCACCCTTTTTACAGTTTCAGAGGGCTAAAAATCAGATGCGGATTAGATTCGCGGTCGTGAGCTAGATTTTGGAAAAATGATGGGCCGCTGTACGTGCCGTAAGAACAATACAATACAAAAATTTATCATTTTATTTATTATTTATAATATTATATAAGTATTTATAATGTATTATTCATCAGACTCGCCGTCATCACTCATAACTGAATCGTTATCCGTCACCCAGTCACTATCATCTTTATCTTCACCATCGTCCTCCCATAG
>Ga0123357_10008404_pt1 | contig 12888 bp, 10 predicted proteins | sample TergutEmb28metaG_FD_89873 | JGI IMG/M metagenome (GOLD analysis project Ga0123357, IMG submission 89873) | Embiratermes neotenicus P4 segment gut microbial communities from Petit-Saut dam, French Guiana - Emb289 P4 | ecosystem: Host-associated > Arthropoda: Insects > Digestive system > Gut ...
CCAACCACACCGAAACTCCAACACACATCGAAACAAGAACACACAACCAATGTGGTGATACAACAGAAAAGTCGCAGACTCCTGATGATGGATGTATTAATGTCTGAAACATGTTGAGCACAGAAGAAGTGAAATAAAAAGGCTGAAGCCTGCCACACGGATACCACCCCAACCAGCCACACCGAAATTCCAACACACATCGAAACAAGAACACACAACCAATGTGGTGATACAATAGAAAAGTTGCAGACTCCTGATGATGGATGTATTAATGTCCGAAACATGTTGAGCATAGAAGACGTGAAATAAAACTTAATAAATTGTGACATCAAGTTGGTCTCTTATTCATCAACTGTCACAACGATGCACGATCCAATATACATAAGATTCCTGAATACTAGTTTGAGTGATATAAAGGAAGAGTTTTCTTGGACCGCTAATCACTGAAGATGAAGGCAATATGATCCCTGGAAACATTATTTACAATTTAACATTCAACATGGCATAATATGCCTCATGATTTAAATCTTTAAGGACATCCCTCACAAGAACCTTAAAACTTTACGTATGGTTCACACAACATAATTCATACAAAATTTCACGTACTCGCAATTTCCCAGTGCCAGTGTGAATGTGTTAACATAGTTACATAAATGTCATATAATGTCTTTTATCATTTGTTCAAGGCTTGTGCCAGAAATATACAAGGCAAACTACAGTATGCTCAACTGTCCTTATCAACAAGACACAGAGAACATTTTACCTGTACGAAGAAGCTATTCAAGAAATACAAAATTAGAAACCAAATTCGATACGTAGCTTTCTGCAGAACTAATCAAAAATTGTATGCGATGATTTGAACTACCAACAGATATTCACATGATTAACAAATCCTCTGTGCATTGATGGAACCCAAATGTCCATTATCATCTTCACACTGGATAATACCCCTATATCAGTCCAACCCACCCCATACACCAAAATAAATTCCTGTTTGTACTAAGACATATAAAGGGGCACACTGTGGCGCAGTTGGTTGAGGCACTGGGCTACAAGCCGGTAGGTCGCGGGTTCGATTCCCGATGGTGTCACTGGCATTTTTCACAGACATAATCCTTCCAGCCACATTATGGCCCTAGGGTCGACTCAGCCTCTAACAGAAATGAGTACCAGGAATATTTCCTGGGGGTAAAGGTGGCTGGTGTGTAGGGATGACAACCTTACCACCTTCATGTGCCGAATTTCTTGAAATCTGTGAGCCTCAACCTCCTGGAACCCTCTGTGCCTGTCCAGGCCTGTATTGGGACTGCTTTACATTTACTAAGATATACAAAGAAAAATCTGTGAATTAACCCTTATCCTGCTAAAGTGGAGAATATGGTAAGCTCCTAATAATGCTAGCAAATGGCAGATGGAATTTAACTCGGCGTTTAAAGGGTTAAAAATGATTTTCTGCCAACTACATACAAAAGATAAGTACAAAACAGAAAAATTGAGGGATATCACATGAACTCTAAAATACACTCACACCTGCCATTGGAAACTTAACAGTGCCTGTGGTGAGTATATGGTTTCCCCTCACTCTGAACATTGTCAAAATGTATAAAATAAATAATTCATCTTGTGTAAGGTGCAAATGTAAAGGTAAAGCTGTCCCCTTTCATGCTATGACAGCATAAGTAGAGTAGCTGTATAGTTCCACTCATTATTAACCTCAGTGCTAGATGGATGTGCGCAGGAAAGGTACAAAAAATCAAATTACAAAGAACAGTTTTTAAGACTTGAGGATTCTATGATCCTCAGATATTTGTCTTATGGTCTTCTAGTTATAAGATGCAGTCTTGTAAAGGGATACTAGCATTTCAGCTTAAACTTCTTCCTCAGCCTGTATTGGCTACATAATCAAGTGTTGCCAGGACACAGCATACATGTAGGTCAGTCCTCCTAAAAGACACCCATACCTTTCCTGTGACATCAAGATGGACAGGACACAAAATCGGGAAGGCAACAGCTGAGTTCCATCCCAGCACTGGTGTCTTGTGGCACACAATACCATGCGGTCTGGTAAAAATTTCCTGCAAACTTCAAGGCATCCCACTTCCTCCTGAGGGCCCAATCCCATTGGGTCTGACACGCTATATCACCCCTATTACTTTGTACCCTTTGGCCTGATGCCTGCCACTCTCCAGTCATAACTCTTCCACATCCTAGCCATTCTCACTATGACCTTGACAATGGAGGCAGCATATTCTACCACAATTTTCATACCCACAAACAGGACAATGTGGTGTCACAACTCATACAAGCTGATTTGTTACTATTGTTCCTTGTTCTTAAGATTTAACACTTGATTTCTGCAGCATACTTTGAGGCAGTAGGTGAATGGATTGTCCTACCACATCATACAGCCATAACTAGCATTCCTGGAGCCCCACATGTCACTTCTATACAGTACAGTAAAAATGCAGGACAGTTTTGTAGAATTACTAACAAATTACACCGCTCAGTTGTTCTGTTGGTCTGTTACAGAAGTGTAGTGGTATCTTTCTATTATAGTTCACTATGGAATAATGGATAATATGGAAGCACGTTCCAATGGTAGTATCGTTTATTCAATTTCTTACATGGCAAAGGTTTCAGAATCAATTTTACTTGCGAGATGCTACCCATAGAAGGTCAATTTGTCCATAGGTTTCACAGTGGCATAAAGAAGACTGTGTGCGAGATGTCAGATCACCAGGCAGCCATTTTTCTGTTCATAGAGCATCAGTGGTGGCATCCAAAGAGAACGTTCCATACCAGCTGATTTTGGCGCTTCATCTGTCCGACTGTTATGTGTCATGAATTTTAAGCACAGATTAAATTGCTATCCAAACAAAATTCAATCCAGCCAACTGCTGTCACAAGGAGTACTGTGTACGAAGTTCACTTCTGGTGTGTTATGCCATGTTGTCTTGTACAAACTTTACTGACTTACAAGGTGTAACAACCCACAAGAATTGAATCTTCAATAACAATGTTGTGAGAGCTTCAAATCTTAAAATTTAAATTTTACCTCAATATGTTATTAATCAAAATACTGAAATTTCAAAATCATCTTATATTTCTATTGGACTATTGTACACAGATGTAAGTACTTACAATCACAACTGATTTTTTGTTACTGAATTAGAAGATTTCCACCAATTAGCTGACAGATTCATAAAGTACAGTGACAGCACATAGGACTGCCTCAATATTTATATATAACAGCATGCATTTTTATGTCTAATTCTTTGCCCCCTTATTTCAATTCACTGTACCCTGATTACCCTGATACTACGGGGCAAGTTAACAATTTTTACATCAACGAATTGAAGTAAGCGATGTTAGCAAAAAAATAATAATTTACTGTACTGTAAAATGTATAAAGTCAAAAACACTACATACATCCTACATGACTTGTAACATACAAAAGTAAATAAACAGTATGTAAAATACTGTTACTCAAAATGGACTGAGACATCACAAGTTCTTCAAAATCAGTATCCAAAAAGAGCAGCATACACAGAACACAGCAGCATTCAGAAGAGCGAATAAAATATCTGGAATGTCAAAATGTTTAAATATCAAAATATCTAACAATTACACAATTTGTTATACAGTTTCAACATTTTCACACCATACCTTTTCAGTGCCCATACAAATCTGAACCTAACAATCGGTATATAATATTTCCAGCTGCTCATGTAAAAAAAATACAGATCACAGCAACTTTACATCATCATTTTTTCAAGAACAGTCATAAATAAGACAAATGCTTCATGATATGTATTTGAGATTCACAGCCAAATTTCCATCACAGTTTACTGAGCGCCCGACTAACTTTAGATGCCGACGGCCTGTTTAAGAAACCACATATATATTCACCAGCTTCTATTACTTTCTCTAGGTCCACTCCAGTCTCAATACCCATTCCATTTAACATGTACAGTACATCTTCAGTAGCAACATTACCAGATGCTCCTCTGGCATACGGACATCCACCAAGACCAGCAACAGAGGAATCGACGACAGAAATACCAAACTGACAACAAACAAAATTAAAATCGTTGGACATCGTAATAATCTACAGGCAAAAGTAAAAGGTAAAATGGTAAATTTCACTCTAGAAGAGGCCTAAACGGCCCAAAGGGGGGAATATAGGTGTATCTATACCCTTTCATTAACCTGAGCACTAGATTGGGGGGGGGAGATCAACTTCACGCCCTGGCTGCTTTACCCCTGGGAAAGAGAACCGTTACATATTGCACAGGAGGCTGGGTGGGCCCCAGGGCTAGTCTGAACAGGTGCAGAAAATCTTGCCCCTCCCGGAATTTAACCCCTGGACCATCCAGCCCACAGCAAGTCACTACAGACATAAGTACTGGATCAATATTCCAAAGAAACTGCTGAAATGGAGACAGACTCTTGCGTATGATGATTTGCACTGTTTTGTTAAGAGATAAACAAACTTTATCTCACACCGTTTTGACTACACAAGATGCCAAAGTGGTAGCAAGACATGTCTGGTTAAAATCTCAGTGAGGGCACTGATTATACCAGCAGTTCTCAACCTATGAGTGCTCAAGCCACATCAAATGCAAGGTATTTTCTCCAGTCAAAATAAGAACTGACAAAGATGTCTAAAGGTCACTGCGGTGTCACAGTGGTTAAGGTGCTGTGCTACAAATCGGAAGGTCGCTGATGTCATTGGAATTTTTCATTGACATAATCCTTCCAATCGCACTATGGCGCTGGGGTCGACTCAGCCTATAACAGAAATGAGTACCAGGAGTATTTCCTGGGGGTAAAAAGCAGCCATTGCGTAAGGTTGACAACCTTACCACCATCCTGGGCCACTGTCATGTAATCTGGGAACCTTAACTTCCTGGAACCCTCTGGGCACCTCGGGCCTGTAATGGGGCCGATTTACCTTTTTTTAAAGACGTCTAAAATGGGGGTGCACAACTTTTAGCCACCTCAAAATTCTCGGTGCTGGAAGGGTAAAAAGAAAAATGTTGAATAATGAGGACCCCACAAATATTAGGTTCCAACATACCAAATTTAGACACCATGGTGCACTGGTACCAGGGAAATGTGCACCCCTGGTCTAAAATTACTTGGAGAAAATCTGCAAGGATGAAACAGTGTCTGAAAGACAGAATTCGCACGTCAATTCCAAGACTTGCAAACATAATCCGATATTCACAATTATTTTGTTCTCTGAAAAAGTGAAGTTTACACTGTAACGCTTATATATTCTATCAAGCGGTTATAGCATGTTGGTGAGATTCATTCCGAAGGGAATACCAAGAAACATGTGGGAAGAATGCCTAGTTCCTTTACCATGACAAAAAATGTACCAATACTGCACGTCTGTATTTCAGTATCTGGCAAGAATGTGTGGTGGACACCACTGACTAGCCCACACACCTAGCCAGGATATTTTAACGTCCGAGCACCACAACCTTATAAACACTGGCACAGCAGTTGCGCGTGCAAGTGAGAACTGCGAAATGTAGTCAATGTGACATGAGGACAAGTGGCAAGCATGCGGCCGGCTACAGAGATTGTGCGTACGAAGAGGAATACTGTTGTGTGCACATACAACTGTGAGTGTGTGTGTCTGGTAATTTATACCTATACCACCACAAACAGGGATCATGGTGGCACAGTGGTCAAGGTGCTGTGCTATAAATCGGAAGTTCACTGGTTCGATACCAGCTGGTGTCATTGGAATTTTTCATTGACATAAAATCCTTCTGATCACACTATGGCCCTGGGGTCGACTCAGCCTCTAACAAAAATGGGTACCAGGAGCATTTCCTGGGGGTGAAGGCGGCTGGTGCGTAAGGCTGACAACCTTACCACCATCCTGTGCCACTGTCATGAAATCTGGGAACCTTAACTTCCTGGAACCCTCTGGGCCACTCCAGGCATGCAATGGGACTGCTATACCTTTACTACCACAAACATTTCTGCAGTACATCCTTCCTACTTCCTCCATTTGGTTCCATGCAATTTCTCTTTCTTATACATAAAGTTGTAATTAAGAAGATATGAGAATGAGGAGCAGGACATTGCAAAAAATTCTTCTTCCAAAATGGCAGGACTACAAAAATTAGAATATTCGGAGGATAAATTCCCATACACTGCAAGAAGTGATGCTGTGTGAGCTACTGGATCTGTCTCAGATGTTTTTACACTTCTTACCTCAAGGGCTGTAAGGATATTGGCCAAAGCTTGTCCATAAGTGTCATGACAATGGACACCTAATTTATCTACCGGTATACATTCGGTAACTTCCTCCAGCATGGCTCTCATTGTGCCTGGCGTACCAACACCGATAGTGTCACCTAGAGAAATTTCATAGCATCCCATGCTGTACAGTGAATTTGCTGCCTGCAAGTAAGAAAAACATCAATAATATACAAATCTAAAAATTGATTGCTAGTAAACAAAAGTTACAGTACTCTTCAACAAATGTGGAACCAGGCCAGAACTTCCACTTAGTTATACAATATAAGCCACATGAGGTGAAATTCTAAGTATCACAGAATATGTAATGTCAGCGTGAAACTTGCTTCAATGTTGAACATTACTTTCAGCAGATGCTGTAATACTGGATGAGTAATACGAAAACATTTTACAAGCATGATTGCCACCTGCAACTGACAGTGCGGTAAAGAGCGATTTTTCTACCCAGTCAAACACCAGCAGAACTCCAGCTGGTACCTTGCTCCATACACAGACAACATAAACCTGCAAACAAACGAAAATTTGGACGAGGTCGTTACAGTACACAAGACTGACCAAACATTAGCTTAATTTACTGAAATCGCTACCACTCAAGTGCATGAAACTTGACAGAAAACCCAGAAATTCCCACAAAACACATATAACTTTTACTTCATTCAATTTGATTTTTCATGGTAAATGAATACAATGCAGATTCTATGAGTAATCAGCCGTGTCAAAGTTCAAAAGTTTCCGTTTCCCATAATATACCTGCTTCTGTCGCTAGGCGCTGATATGGCAAGATTCACAGCTATTCGATGCATGCGCACATTAAGTGGGGCTCTAAAAACCCATTGTCCTTGCTCATGAGTCGACCAGCAGGCAAGCAGGCAGAGTAAGGCATTCATGCACCATACTGAGGTACAGAAGTGACAGGAAGACAAGGAAGAAAACGTAGGAAGCTACTGTATGACCTTAAGGAAAGGATAGGATACTCTCATTTGAAGGAGGAAGCTCTAGATCACACTATGTGGAGAGCTTGATTTGGAAGAGGCTTTGGACCTGTCGTAAGACAGACTACTAAATGAATGAACTGGCGGTTCTAGTCAACATTTCTTAATCCGGAATATGGGGATGTTATCAGGCTCTAGATCTTCACTCCATAGTAGCCAGTGGTTTTTTTTTAACACAACAAACCTTAGCTACTGCTGCTGGATGAACTGCTCCTTCATATGGGCATCCACAGACACAAGAAAGATAACCCCGAACTCGTAAGCCCTTGTCCAGAGCTACTTTTGCCACTTTACTGAAAATCTCATTACTCTCTGCCACCGTGCAATTGATATTCTTCATGGTGAAGGTCTCCGATACTGCTCCGAAAATGGCAATTTCTTTTGCGCCTGCCTCCATCTGCGGAAGTAACACAGAAGTTCTTCAGAGGACAAGCAAAAAAATCAATCAAATTTGACATTCAGAGGACCGTGCATCGTGATATATTCTTATAATAAAACCGACGAGATGCACTAATTTCTCAAATTTATTTTAGCAATAGAACTCTTCATGCTTTGGACACTTCCTCTGTCCATCATCAGGAGTTTTTCACTGTACACACAACAACGGTATATGTCATGCAGGTTATGCTGACTGCTTGCTAGCAAGCAGTCAGCGCCAGTCAGTTTTATTATAAGAATAAAATCAGTCAGTAAATCCTGCAACTGCCAACTGATTATTAACATTACAATAGATGAACTACTACTGCTGCTCCCACTACTTGCAGTTGTACTGGTACTACTGCCTGTAGTGTAACCTCAAACCCAATACTTTTCAGTCCACTGCCTAATCACTATACAGATTTCATTACTGCTGGTCTCATTCAAAAGTGTGTAGTGTAACTCTGTCTAGACTCTACTTGAACAAAAAAAAATATGTGGATAACCAGTCTCTGTAATGTACTGGAAAAGAAAACATGTCTAAAAGAAACGTTTTCTTTTGTTACATCTAGTCAAGCTTGTGTCAGGCAGAAACACAAGAATTTAAAACACAAAATTATTACAACGCAATATAAGAACTGTTACAGGTAGTCAAGCTTGCATCATCAAGATATACAAGAATTTGAAACACAAAATATTACAACGTAATATACAAAAATTGTCGCAACTAGTCAGGCTTGCATCATCAACAAACGCAAGAATTTAAAACACAAAATTTTAAAATGCAATGCCATAAAAATTAATGTGACTTGTATAATTTGTGAGAGCTCACAAATTTAAAATATATATATATATATTACTGAAACATGTAGCAGGTATTGACAAGACTAGTAAAATTTGTTGTGGCTGATGGCAATGCATACATCAATTTTAATTTTAAATGTGTTCTTTTATTTAATTTGTACAGACTATCTCCAACACAATCCAAATACGGAAACAAACACTATTTCTTTAAGCATACGACTCACGACTCACGCAGGCATGTCTGGCAATATACAGTGCATGAGACCATAAAACAGACCGTGACTGGAGAACACAAACACTGCACTTACTGTTGGCAGACTGATAATAAGCAGTGGCAGAAAAATATTCTTATCTTACTCACAGACAATGTGTAGAAGGTTATGCTTTAAAATACAGGGGCCTTATTTTATCAGATGAATGGTGTTTCTCACCTCTCGCTGCCATTCCACAGCACATGTGGAAGATCGGCTGAGTGGGCTACATTAATATGACAAGCAAACCAACAGAAAATAACAAATAATGTTTGTTCAATAAAATAATGACCCTATATAATATATATAAAACCTTTTACTAAAAGGTAATAGAAAGGTAAATCATTCCCATTACAGGCCTGAGGTGCCCAGAGGGTTCCAGGAAGTTAAGGTTGTCAGCCTCATGCACCGGCCGCTTTTATCCCCAGGAAATACTCCTGGTACTCATTTCGGTTAGAGGCTGAGTAAACCCCCAGGGCCATAGTGCAATCAGAAGGATTATGTCAATGAAAAATTCTAATGAAACCATCTAGGATCGAACCAGCAACCTTCTGATTTGTAGCACAGCACATTAACCACTGTGCTACTGCGGTCCCCAAAACCTTTTACTAAATACTGTATATATATGTGACACTTACTGCACCTGCAAGTCCTTTCATATTTGGTACAAGAACTGGGTAATTCACATCCGGGTACTTTGTAATACGTCGTAATACTTCTGCATTATCAGACATTTGAGGAACCCATTTTGGTGAAACAAAACTTGTAACTTCAATCGACTTGAGTCCGGACTTGGCAAGCCTGTCAATTAATTCTATTTTGACATCTGTAGGGACGACGACCAGTTCATTTTGCAGCCCATCACGTGGTCCAACCTCCACTATTCGAACTTTTTTGGGGAATGAAGGTTTTGATACAGCAGCTGCCTAAAACAGCAACAACAACAAAAAAAAATCAGAAAAATTATACATCATCAACTAAACACAACAAATGGATGAAATACACTGGCCAGATTTTCCTCAGAAGCTCCATATAAAAGCTGAGACAAACATTCCTATAGATCCCAAAAATTCTCATGAAGAGATAACAAGGCTTTCATTACTTTAAAGTCATCTATGGTTTATTTACCAATGCTGTCAAAGATACTCTTGCAAGGAGTAACACTCTTATAGACTTATTTTAAAAAGAAATTTGAAGCTCTGCATTTAGATTAAAAAAACTGGCGATTACTCAGTAACGACGAATAAATTTCTGATTAGGCCATCATGTTCAAGATCCTGACCACAGCTACCTAAATAAGAGACTCAATGATGAATAAATATATGGTCAAACCTACAGGATTGAAATATTTCCCAAAATACGGTTTATTCAAAGTTAACTAAACAGCACAAAGTATGAGTTTACGAAAATGAAAAATGCTGGATAAAGATGACAAGAAAGGTTACTTTAATAATAAACTGTTATTCACTCGCAATTCTCGGTCTCTCGACTTTCGCAAATCAACCTACAAGGATTTCAGAATACTGACTTATTCCTATTTACGTAATGTGTTCACCACTAATAACAACATTCCTGACGAAAATTAGTTTTCCGATAATACCATGTGCTACAAAATCACAAAATGTTTTTCCCATTAAAGTCACACATAACCTCACCTTTGTGTCCGTACAAGCGTATTCGTATTTCTTGCGACACAGCTGGGTAAACGACCTGATTACCTCCCACATCTTTTTTCATGTTTTTACTACATACTGAATACATGTGAAACTCTTGTATGTGGCGCTACCCTCGTCTGTTGATGCATTCATGCACTATTAACTGCACTGACACCAATGTGTCTAATTGCACAACACATACTTTACCATAATTTATATATTGACAGAATGCCATTTTAAAGTCATGTAATCTCTGCTAGTTTCCCCTACTTACTGCTAAATTTCGCGTCACAATATGAATACATTTCATGGATGTATTCGCACAACGCCGAACAGCTGTCAACCCAAACACAACCATTGTCAAATCGTAATGCACGATATGACCGCAACCGTATTCAGCGCTAGTGTCCTGACAAGTCTACGTCAGCAACAGACATTACAGTCATAGCTCTTAGGTTGGCAATGTTGGCAAAAATATCACACACATTTTATCTTCCAACAATGTTATCGAGACGGGTGTGTCGGAGCTGTGACGAAATGTCCCAGTACAACGTATAACGCGCAACTCAGATGGTAGAAACTTTGAGCAGTATTTCAATCGTTGCCTACCGTGTACGAGATTTTTACGACCTTGCTGGGTGACTTTTCAAGGTGGTTTATTCACCCCATGTCTCATTATTACCACCAGAATAAAACATAAAAAGTGCCACAAAAACGCAAGCGTTCCTAACACCTCTAAATTGCCGTTCTTAGTGTCTTATTTTTAAACCCTGGGCAAGGCACTACGCAAAGCCTTGGTCGCACTAAAATCCATCTATCTAACCGTGTTCAAAACAAGGTAACATTCTTACAAAAACGTTATGTCGGTATTTTCTATTTTCCATTCAGCAGGACAGTAACCTTACAGAAGGGTAGTCCATAATGATGCGTGCACTGAAAATATTGTTTTGAGGCATTAACAAAAACAAACTTCAAAACTTCTTTTGGCGTTAATTATCAGGTCTACTTGTTAAAGTTATGTAAGGTTAAAGCATAATAGGTAATTTTCCTTTTAGAAGTACAGTTATATTCGCTGTTAAGGTAATAGCTTATACATAAAGATACGAAGTCCAACTCGAGAAACATTGTATAAACGTAAGCCATCACAGTCTTTGCCCGCATCTCTCAGCTTTAATTATAACAATTATTAATGGAGCCTAAACTACCTCCACACCAAATGTTATTGTTATATCACACTGTTTTGCCTTCGGTAGTGACATTTCGGCATACGATGTGATAATTTTACCAGCATAACTCTTCCTCAGACCCTTGTCTTTAACAAAGGAGTTCATCACTTTGACTTTTGGTTAATGTTACTGCTACTTTCTACCCTTACGTTCCAAGGACCTAATTAATAAAAATTAATGTGAATAGTGTGGGAGCTATCAGTCATAAAAATCTGAGAAAGATATCGAAGATTATGGCTATCATAATGTGGGTTTATTTTATACTCTGATTACACATATCGTACGATATGGGTGACACAGAAATTTTCGTGCTGTAGATAGAGCAAACTTAATGGCAGACATTACTACGCAGGGTTTGACACGCCTGTATTTGCAGGTACCCACACTGGCCGAAGTAGCAGCAATAGCTTCCGATCCCTCGGGTGTCTTCAATTATTGGTTAATTTTTTTGTTACTAATCGAAAATATTTCAACTGCAGATACATACTCGAGAGAGGTAAGAAAGGTGAATTGGTTATTCTAGGAAGATAGGATGTACATTGTCCTCTTGCACGCGGATTATCCGATTTACGGATTATCAGCGCACGATCTTAAGTTGCTAATGGATAATGATGGTGGTGCGGAATAACGTGAGTTAGTGTCGAGTGCTCAAACAAAATGCTCAATACAAACAAAGATCACTGACTGTATGAGCCAACAATAAGCTAAAGCAATGTATGTACATATGTGTGTATTGTGTATATAATAAATAACTTACAATTTTATTTTTTGTTCGTGGTTCAATACACTGTATGTTTTGGATTATCCGTGTCTGTCAATTATCCGTGCAAGCCCTCCCCGCCATTACTCCAGATAACTGACAATACACTGTAACATGCTGACAAAATCCTACAGAGAATATAGTAAAGAAATTGCACATAACCCCCTCCCCCCCTTAGGGAGGACATTAACAAGAACAAGATTTAATTATGGGGGGTTATCAAACTGTTGAATTTGTTTAATCATTGTTGGTTTATTCATTCTCCGAATAATAGAGCACTATAAATAACTGTATATTCATAGTTGAAGAATAAAGGTCAACTTGATGTCACACGCTATTTTATTTCACTTCTTATGTACCCAACATCGTTTCGGATATTAATATTTTGGCGCCAGAATTATTTTTTAAAATTTTAGCACACTCTGTATATAAAATGTGAATAAAACAGGAACCAAATATGTTAGAATTATGAAACAAACTGCATTTTGAAGAGAGAGAGAAAAA
>Ga0123357_10008405_pt1 | contig 12888 bp, 7 predicted proteins | sample TergutEmb28metaG_FD_89873 | JGI IMG/M metagenome (GOLD analysis project Ga0123357, IMG submission 89873) | Embiratermes neotenicus P4 segment gut microbial communities from Petit-Saut dam, French Guiana - Emb289 P4 | ecosystem: Host-associated > Arthropoda: Insects > Digestive system > Gut ...
CAATTCATCAGCGGCGCATTTGTCACCATCGCCATGACCGGCGTCGATCAGGAAATGATGCAAAAAAATCTTTCGTGTAAAAACTTGCGGGAAGCGCAAAAAAACGTTTGCACCGGCAGTTTGATTTTTATTCCGGTGAATTTTCTTTTCCTTTGTCTGGGAATATTGCTGCTTAACTACGCATCTGTTCATCAAATTGCTTTGCCGGCATCGAGCGATGATATTTTACCGATGCTCATATCCAATGGATATTTAGGTCTGCCTGCCATCATCTTTTTTGTTATTGGAATCATTGCAATAACTTTTGCCGGCGCTGATTCGGCTTTGACCGGCTTAACCACTTCCATTTGCGTCGATGTATTAAATATTTCACGGCATGACGAGAAAAAAGCCCGGAAAATACGAATAAGCGTTCACTTCCTGATTTCGGTTTTATTTATCGGAATCATGCTACTGTTCAAAGCGATAAATAACACAAACGTGATTGACGCCTTATATATCATTGTATCCTATACGTATGGTCCTTTGTTGGGATTGTTTGCCTTCGGAATTTTATTCAAAAGTCGCACAAACGACCGGATGATTCCTTTCATTTGCATTTTGTCACCGATCCTTTGTTTTATAATCGGCACGATCCTGCGAAGCCGATTCAATTATCAAATAGGATATGAATTATTAATAATCAACGCTTTATTTGTTGTTATCGGAATGTTGGCTTTTAAAGTGAGGAGTAATAACTACAACGAAGGACGAATACACCATAGCGTATAATGTCTCTAAAAATCTTTAATTATTTTTAGCATTATTTATATTTATTCCTATTGCATACAGCAAAAAATGTCCTATCTTTGCAAGCACTTTTAAAAATTAATTGGCATTTGTAATTAATATTTATTTTATGAAAAAGTTTTTTATTACGGCTTTATGTGCAGGATTATTTGTTACTGCAAGTTCTGCGTGGGCTTCTATTGATGATCCGCAAGATAAAGCTCCGGTTAAAAAAGAATGTGTAGAAAAGAAAGCAGATGTTGCTTCTACTGATGGAACAAAAGCTTGCTGTGCCGAAAAGAAGGCTTGTTGCGCCGAAAAGAAAGCTTGCTGTGCTGAAAACACAGCAAAGGCAGGCGAAACAAAAGCTTGCTGCGCTGAAAAAAAGGCTTGTTGTGCGGAAAGCACGGCAAAAGTAAGTGAAACGAAAGCTTGCTGCGCTGAAAAAAAGGATTGTCCTAAAACAGCTTGTATAAACAAAGAAGCGGATAAAGACACTAAATCGAGCGGAAAAAAATCGAATTAGCGGTTACACAGTTCTTTAAATTCACAGTAAGTACAATTTGAATCGAAAGCGGTTTGTTGAAACGGGATTTCCGGATCAAACAAGCTGCTTATTTTTTGTAAATACAGTTTTTCGAAAACCGGATTTAAATCGCGAAAATCAGCAACCGGTTCTTTTTCATAAACGATTTCGGGTGAATAATTTTCCCTGTTTATATCTTGCATGTAAAGCAGAGCGGGAACGATGGGAGTATTGGATTCATCCAACCGGCTAAGTACCGATGCATAAACAAACGTTTGAAAAATATGCGACGCTCGTTTGTCTTTTTCCGAAACCAAATCTTCAAGTGATTTGAAAGTTTTTGCCGACCCGCCGGTTTTATAATCCAAAATCCGGAGTTTGCCCTCTTTTTCCTCCAGCCGATCGATAATTCCGCCGATTTTAAGTCTAACGGAAAACGTTTCCAACTCAAAAAAACAATAATCGTTCCATTCCAAACCAATCACTGTGAATGGCGCACGTTTCCGGTCGAAATCGATTAAACGTTTCAGCATCTTACAGATCACATTGAAGTTAATCAATTGTTCCCCGTTGTATTGCGTTTCATCAACAGCTCTTCCTTTGAAATAGACTTTTTCAAAAGCGTTTGATACGAATTTACGAATACGGAAATCTGAATCCGGCTGAAAAAAAACATCCAAATGTGATTTTTCCACGACAAATGGAGCAAAACGTTTTTCTCTACCGATTTTCCCGATTTCACGATACAGCGATTCCGCCGCCCGATGAAAAATAGTTCCAAAGACGGAAGAATCCAATTCATCCGATAATTGATCGGGACTTTCATATCCTTGTATTTTCTGTAAATAAAAACGAAGCGAGCAATCAATGAATATATTCAGATGCGATGGCGTCAAAGGTCGTGCCTCCGGATTCGTATTAAAATCGTATAATTCTTTGATTTTTAACAGGATTTCATTGGTTTTCGGAACTACAACCGGTTGAGCTTGCCATGGTTTTATTGAAGATTGCAACGTCCGTCGTTGAATTTTTAATCGAGGATCAATCAACAGTTGAAGAAGGAACCGGCTCATTTCAGCTTTGCCTGTCTGCGTTTTATCGGTATTATAAACAAATGTGACTTTCTCAGCGCGTTGAATCGACCGGTAGAAATAGTAGGCGTAAATAGAATCCTGGTGGTCGATCGTATTCATCTCAAAATGCTTGCGGAGAAATTCAGGAATGAAAGTATTATCGTTGCCGCCTCCCGGCATAAATTCTTCATTGACGCTAAGCAAGAGCAAATGTTTAAAATCGAGCGTTCGCGTTTCCAAAACGCCCATAATTTGCAAACCTTTCACCGGCTCGCCATGAAAAGGTACGTTCGTGACAGACAGTAATTTACGCAAAAGACGTATAAAAGTCGGTTTTTCCAGCGACCATTCGCCGGCTTGCAGCAATCCGTAGAGCCGGTTTATTACTTGATAAGCCCTGAAAATTGATTCCTGATACAAGCCATTATACACATCATCAAAATCTTGCGCAGATTTATATGATTTTCCAAGATTTTCAATAATGGTTAATAAATAGCGGCACAATCCGGTGGCGCCGGTAGTAGCGGAGAAGATTATTTCATGCTTCAACATTTTTTTATCCGGGAAAAAAATATTACCTTCAGTAATAATTTTTTCTATTTCAACGGCTTCAGGGAAAAGAATACGAGTATAGGGATGTCGTAGTACCGGCAAAACGGATTTATAATGAAAAACATCGGAAGAAACACATCCTTTTGTTTGCAAGTCGCTCAGCGCTTGAAGAAAACCGGCAATGGGCGTTTGAGTAACAGGAAAGCCCATCGTAATATTCACATTCTCAATTCCAGTTGGAGGAATCGCATGTATTACCACCGGCAGAAGCGATTCGTTACAAAGCACGATCGCCGAATCGGGATCATTAAAATCGGAAGAAGAACGCAACGAGTTGACCCAAGACGGGATGACGCCGGTTTGTCCGCTTTCGGAAGAAGCTGCCAAAAAAGTAATTTCTGCGCGCTGATTCAAAAACGCATCAAACAGCGAATCATCCAAAGCCGATCCAAAGGCGCTGATGTTCTTCCGGATAAATCTTCCGGCTTCCGATTGAAGGTAATAAGCGTCGTAATCCCAATAAAATAACGATTTATGTTTCAAGCGTTTGAACAATTGCTCCTCACATTTGTTCAACACATTGAATCCGATGAAAACATATTTCTTACCCGGAAATTCAATAGATTCGTTTTCAACAACTTCCCGCATTAACATACCGGAATATGCAACGCTTTGCGAACGTAATTTCTCTTTAAAAACGGAATAAACATCTCCCAACAGATTCCAAATCGAAGCAAAAGCAATTTTCAATGTAGTGAGGGGTTGCACCCCGTCTTTACTATCCCCAATGAAAATATTTCGGAAATGGATCAATGCTTCCTTTTGGTTTTCAGACAAATGAGAAAAATCGTCTTTCAATCGGTCTAAATCCTGCAGGTTGCTGAACAAAATTTTAGGGTTAACTAAATTCTTGTCAATATCGTCGAAATCGTGAAGCAAAATTTCCCCAAAAAAGAAAAATTCATCGAGCGTTTCAGTCAAAAATTTTTCCGAATGGGCATTATAAACCGCTGCATACGACTGATATAAATCGCAGGTCAATTGAATGGAATCCGCTTCGCGATAAGGCGATACACTTTCAAAAAGTTCGTCGATCGAAACATATTGCGGCGACCAAAGCGGATGATTTACTTCCTCATACAAATATTGATTGAAAAACAACCGCGCCCTCCGGCTCGGAAAAACAACCGTAAGTTCCGCCAAATTTGTCCCGAATCGCTTGAGCAAATCGTTAGCGACCAAACGGAGAAAGGGATTCGGCGACGTATTGTTCATTGTAAATGGAAATCATGCGGCAAATATATTTGAAATAAATCATTTTCCCACACAATTGTATATCGGTTGTCTTCAAGAAATTTTTCAAAAAAATGGAGACCTTTATCCTTATAGAGATAAGGTTCCGTTGCGCCTATTTGCTCGGCGATAGGAACAGGAGTCAACCATTGACCGCCGATAGTCTGACACTTTTGTCGCACAACGACCGGCAGCGGAATGGTTTCCGCCGATTTTTTCAGATGAAGGATAAAATTATCGGAGTCATACGACCAAGTCCAAGGATTCCCTATGTAAGGTCTGGTCTCCGTCAAGTAATGCAGCATTGGTAACGATTCAAAACATAACAAATAATCATCTTTGCGTACATACTTATTGAGTTCGGTCAATAAAACGTCCATCGCCTGCGCTTTTTCTTTGGATGTAAATACTGTAAATTTATCATTATGCGCCCTGTAGCGTTTTTCCCAACGGGCGCCCGGATCAAAATAAGCATTTATCGACATAACATACAAATGACGTGCACAGAACAAAATATAAAACAAAATAATAAACAAACGATAGGAATTGTCGTTTTTTTGCATCTTGAAACGAATAAACCGGTAAACATGAGCGGTTGCCGCAAAAGTTGCAAGCCAAACAGTAGAATGTCCCGTATTTAAAATGCCGGTGTCGGTTCCTAAAGGCATGAAAAATAAAACGACCAAAGAAGCTGCATTGATTAAGATAATCGGTTTATTTTTTCTATCGAAGTAACAGGACAGAATGATCGGGAACAAAATAAGAGAATAATATCTCGTGCAATTGAAAACAAATAAAGAAAAAGCAGTGGCTATAAAGCAATACAAAATGACAACGACTGTTTTTTTCCACTTATCTTTATAGAATCGGTAAATAAAAGAGAAAAAAGCAAGCGTAAATACGAAAATGGATAGATAAATATAAATTTCTTGATAATTGGTCAAATAATCATTCGCTAATTTTCCAATATTGTGCGCGCTGTCGTCGCCTGATCCTGCGACAAAAAGATTATTAATCGTATCAATGAAAACCGGCAGATGTCCTAAAGAAAACATAAGCAGGAATACAGCGCCTATTCCTGTCACTAATCCCGCTATACTCATAAGTATATTTCGACCGAGCAATTTTATATTTTTATTGTAGGCATAATCGATAAACAGCAAAAGACCCAAAGCGAGTAAGGCGATATTCGGAATCCTTGCAAAAATATTAATCCCACAAAACATGGCGCCTGTAAATACATACCATGGGCGATTCCCGTTCAATCCTTTCAATAGAAAATAGATTGCAATTGCAACTAATAACGCAGTTAAATGATTGTGGGAAAAAACCACAATTCCACGATTACTAAAGATCAACACCAGCGACACTGCCACAGGAATCATTATCGGGGCAATAATTTTCTTCATACTCAGGCTGGTAAAATAAATGATTAAGAGGAGAACAATGATCGTTAAAAACCGGAACGATAAAATTCCTCCGAATCCGAAGATAATATTCCAGATGCCGCCAACAATACCTGCCAAATAGTAAAGAAGCAGATATTCAACCGAGCTTGGACATTTGAAAATCTGCTGATAAGATGTCAAGACATAACCTTCATCGCACAGGTCGAAACCTTGAAACGATAAAATAAGTTCGTAAATAAAAGCCACTAAAAGTGTTAAGGCTAAAACTCTTTTGTGATCAGAGCTAAAACTTTTAATATTCATACGTATCGAAATCATAAATTAAACATTCTGTTTGAAGTGGAAATATTTGAATTAATTTTCCATGATTTGCATATTTAAAAACTTTTTGCTAACTTGCGTTGTTTTTTTAATATGCAAAGATACTATTTTTTAATTATAAATTATGTATTTTGAATTATGAAAAAATGGAGGAAAATAATTAAGATGTTGATTGAATTTATGGATCGCATTTATTTTTGGTTACGAAATCGTTTTTGTTTGATTTATGCTTGTAATTGAGAATCTCGCATCAATCGGGGAAACGGCTGAAGCGTTTACGCAGCAGATAGGCAATCGCACGGTTTTTGCTTTTAGAGGTAAAATGGGCGCGGGGAAAACTACTTTTATCAAAGCGGTTTGTGAAGCGTTAGGCGTTTCGGAAACCGTCAACAGTCCTTCGTTTGCCATTATTAATGAATATGTGTCGGATACAACCGGAGAAACCATTTACCATTTCGATTTTTACCGGATCAACTCCATCGAGGAAGCGATAAATATCGGCGCTGAAGATTATTTCAGCAGCGGCTCGTTGTGTTTTATCGAGTGGCCCGAAAAAGTAGAATCTTTATTGCCCTGCGATACCGTTTGGGTGGATATCGTCGAGCAAGAAAATCAAAACCGCAACGTTATATTTGCCAACACATTCAATCCCGCTTGAGGAAAATAGCTCTTTTCGGTATAAGGCTTCAAGCTGCCGTCGGCTTGACGGTAATAACACGACCAAACCCATCCGTTGGTTTCGTATTTTTCGTTGAATAAATTATTTACAGATAATTGAACAGATATTCGCTTTCCAAAATTATAGCCCAAACGAAGATTATTGACAAAACAGGCGCCGATGCTCCGCTCTTTTTCCCGCGTATCCGTCAGGTCGGCATCCGTTCGTCCGGTATTGTCGAGGTATTGTTTGCCCACATAACTCGAATGCAAACCGGCTGTAAACGACCGATACTTAAATGAGAACAAACTGTTGGCTATAATTTCGGGCGAAAATGCAATATTCGTTGTTCCATAATAATCGGCTTGCTGTTCCGGTTCAGGATTTCCATCGTTATCGTAAACCGTAACATACTCCGTATAATTTTTAATTTTGTTCTGACTCAAAGTCAAATTTCCATTCCATTCCAAGCAGGAAACCAAGCGTATGCCGGCTGTCAATTCGATTCCTGTCCGATAACTATCCGGCACGTTCGACGTTAAAGGCTCGCCAATGGTATTGACTTTCCCTGTCAAAACCAATTGATCTTTGTATTTCATACAATAAAGGTTAGCGCTAAAAGTCAAGTTCTTTTGTTTGAATTGATATCCTAATTCGTAATCGATCAAACGTTCCGGCTGTGGATTCGCGTCGTTTCCGGCATCGGTGTAATTATTCCGGTTAGGTTCGCGATGGGCAACGGCTACCGATCCGTACAGTGCATTTCCCTGATTCCATTGATAATATAAACCCGCTTTCGGATTAAAAAAATTAAATATCTTATGTATATTCAAGTCTTGCATTTCACCGGCTAACCAATCCCAAGTATCATTTTTTCCCCGAATGGTATAATCGATACGGCGAACTTGTAAATCACCATAAACAGTTATATTTTTCGTTAATGAATAATCTCCTCTCATATAAAGATTTACATCCGACTTTTTTCCTGTGCTGCGATAATATTCGTGCGATGGATCGAAAGTGGGATCGCCGGCATAATTTTTCACCCAGATCACTTGTCCGAAATGATTTCCGTCGTAGTAATTTCCACTTCCGCCCAGCGAGAGATTCATTTTATTCTTGCTGTAATCCATAGAAAATACCATGCCTCCAAAGCCGTTATCCAAATATTCCCGCCGGACAAGATCGCTTGTTTCAATCATTTCCTGATTCAATTCAAAAGGACTTAATGTATATTCATTTAAGGTTTGATCCGTTTTATATTCTTCATAATATCCGAAGCCTTTCGTATAATGCAAAGCGACATTGAGTTTTAAATTCGGATTCAGCATTTGTAAAAGGCTGAGATGGCAATGGGTTTGTTCGTAGTTGTCCGTTTGATTCGGGTAATATTTCGGATTTCCTTCGGCATCGTCGCCCATGTATCCTGCAGGATTGTAAGTCCGGTTGTCTTTTTGGGAAGGATCGGATGGGAAAAGGATGTAATCCGGAACGCCGTCCCAAGCATGGTATGTTTTTTCTTTTCCGCTGAAAGTGACGAATTTGAGCATGGTTTTCTCGTTGAAATAAGCGCCCTGAACGAAATAGGATTTTAAATCGACGCTTGCCCTGTCGATAAATCCGTCGGAACGAATGGACGAAAGCCGGACGTCGAACGCCCAATGCTCATCAATAATTCCCGTACCGGTTTTAAGGGTAACTTTAGAAGTATTGAACGATCCATAACCGCCATTCACTTCTCCATACGGTTGGAGAGGAATATTTTCCGTTTTCATATTAATTGATGCTCCGAAAGCGCCCGCCCCGTTAGTCGAAGTTCCTACGCCACGCTGCACCTGCAAATCCTCCAGCGAAGAAGCAAAATCAGGCATATTGACCCAGAAAACCCCATGCGATTCGGAATCGTTCAACGGAATTCCGTTAATCGTTACGTTGATACGGTTAGCATCCGTGCCGCGAATCCGGAATCCTGTATATCCAATACCCGTTCCGGCATCGGAAGTGGCAATTACGGATGGCGACAGCAAAAGCAAAAAAGGAATGTCCTGTCCGAAATTGACCGACTGTATTGCGTCCTTATTTAAATTGGAATAAGTTACAGGAGTTTTATCGGTAGCGCGCACCGACAGGATTTCCACTTCCTGCAAAGGAATATTTTTTAAGCTGTCTCCGGCAATGTTTTCGGAAAAAGTGGAAATGAATGGCAACAGCGTTGCGGTTAAAAAAAGAAGTTTCATAAATTATAAATTATGAATTATGAATTATGTGTAAAGATACACTTTTTTCGCAAAATTGAAATAGGAATGACAATTCTTTACGGAGTAATTGCAAAATCAACCACAACAGGGAGATGATCACTGTATCCACCCTCGTGTTTACGACCATTGTATGTTTTTTTCGGACGTTTTCCACCGTAGGTTTTATCATCCGTCAACATAAAATCACGATAAAAAATAGCTGCCGTATATGGAAGCGCCCGGATGGATCGATTGCCGGTAATCAGATTACCGGAAACAATGATTTGATCCAGCATATTCCATTTTCTTTGATATTTATAGCTGCCGATGTTGTTTCGCTTTTCAAAAGAAGAGAAAAGATTGTACAAATTTTGACGAACAGTATCTTTGGAAACCGGCTGAGCTTTAAGAACTTGAGAAATACTCCGATTGGAAGGTTCATCATTGAAATCTCCCATAATCAACAGACATGCGTTTTTCCGAATTGTCATCAAACTGTCGCACTTGGCTTTGAGAACGGATGCGACATACAATCGATCCGGCTCCGATTCGTCTTCTCCACCCCGCCGGGAAGGAAAATGACAAACAAAAACATCCAATGTGTCACGAGCGGATACTTGTCCCGTGACATGCAAAATATTCCTCGTATGCTTTCGGGCATTTTTTGGAAAACGGATTGTATAACTTTTGTGATACAAGTATTTGAATTTTTCGCGCTGGTATAGCAGAGCCACGTTGATTCCACGCGGATCCGGCGAGTTTGTAATAATATACCGGTAGTTCATCTTTTTCAAAGGTGAATATTGGGTCAAGTCTTTGATTACTTTCTCATTTTCCACTTCGCACAGTCCGACCAATGCGGGAGTATCCCATTCTCCAACCGAAGTAATTACTTTTGCAATGTTATTCTGTTTATTAAGATAACGTCCTATTGTCCAATGCATCGCTCCTTCCGGAAGAAACTCATTATCGTTTTTTCCCGGTTCATCGAAAGTATCGAAAAAATTTTCGGTATTGTAGAACATCACCTTGAACTTCGTCTGCCCAAAAATCGAAATGCAGAATAAGAAAAAAAATGCTACGAATAAAAATTTTGGCTTCATCTATCGGTTTTATAATTCATAATTCATAATTATTTATGATACTCGTAAGCCCCCAAATCAGGATGCCCGTCGGTAAGCCGGTAAAAACCGGTCAGGTCGTATGGAATTTGAGTCGCAATTTCGAGATTTGCAATGTCTCTTACCGGAGAATTTTCCTGTAAGCTAAAGTCAAAAGAAGGGAACCAAGTATCTTTCTCCAAGTCGTTCGGATTGGTTTTTTGAAATAACGGATCGACTTGAAAAAGACAATCAACAAAATGATCGTCATTGGAGCCTGCATTTGGAAGCAAACAGTTTTGAAATAAATAAGTGATATTGGCGTTTGAGTCGCTTTCTATCCTGATGCCGGAAGTGGAAGAATCCTTTGCGCCCCAGATAATGGAATTGAAAAATTCGGCGCTGATTATCGGAAATTTAAGCGTCTTAAGTGAATCCGTAAGCATATAAGTATCCGTAAGAATTAATGTTTCATTATCGGAATTAGCCCATCCCGCTTGAGGATTATAAGGATAATAATTGGCAATCGTACAGTGCGTAAAGCGCGACGAACCACCAACTATATTTAACACTGCGTCTTTTGCATTTGAAAATTCGCAATTTTCCGCTACAATATTGCAATTGACCGCTTGCAATAAAGTTCCGGAAGCATTGGTCAGAACAACGTTTTTCATATAGAGTTTGCTTCGCAACGGATCGTCGGATGTTTCCAAATTCATTCCGTATTTTCCGTTGCGGATTCTCACATTTTCCAGTTCATTATCATAGCTTCCCGCTGCAAAACGAATACCGCCCCATTGTCCGGGTATCAAATCGTAGGGAACATTTAGCATATAATCGGTGCGGCTACCGCGAAAGACAACCGGTTTTTCCACAGTCCCTTTTATTTTAATCGTACCGTTAACAATGAGTTGTGCATCATTATACATATAAAAAGCGCTGCCCTCCCCAATCTCAACCGTAGCGCCTTTGTCGATAACCAAACTGTCGTAAATCAAATATGGTTTTTTATTGTCCAAGACAGAATCGGCAGTCAAAATCACTCCTTTCCATGTATATACATCCTGTCCGTATGCTTCTAAGACAACTTTTTGTTGAATGTTGTGGGTTTCAAAAATAACATAATCATTAAAAAGCGTTGGAGTATATTCTCCATTTTCTTTTGGTTTAACATTTACCAAAACCAGCAGACTGTCTTTTGCCAAAATCTCGACATTTTCAAAAGATGTACCTGCCATTCCATCCACGTTAATTTTAAAATCGCTGTTTGATCCTCCACCCAATTGAACGGATGAAATGAGCAAAGGTTTCGTATTCTTATTATAAACCATGAATGATAAAACAGGCGAATTAACTGTAGTTAATAATGTATCGAACGAAAGCGTATCGACTGAAAAAGAAAGAATATCTTGAGGATTGTTGGAATAATCCCCAAGATTATCTTTACAGGCAAAAAAATTTGTCGATAATAAAATGATAAACAGATATAAAAGCCGCCTCGGTTTATACATAAATTTTATAAATGCTAAACTTTAAACGGCTTAATGCATGATTTATTTTATCACTACCTTCGCTACATTCGTCGCCCCCGTCTTCAATTTTACATAAACCAAATACAAACCGGAGGGAAGTTGCAGCGATTTTGTATAAGACGGCTGTCCGATATTGCTGTCTTTTGAAACCGTAATTCCCTGAAGCGTAATCACAGATACATCTTCAATTCCGGAAGCGGCGTTTACAAAAAGCGTCTTGCCGGTAGCGCTAACATAAACCGGATGTTCAACTTCTTCTGAAGAAATTCCTGTTGCTGATTTGCTTTCCATCGTTAATGTAAAACGATCCGGAACGTCGGGCGTATTCTGAAACTTATAGCTGTCGGTAGTCAACAAATTAACGCTTTCGCTCAGAGACTTGTCATACAATGTCAATTTACTGACGTTCAATTTATCTTTGTTAGATACAGTCAACGTAACCTGATCGCTGCTGTTGGAAAGTACGCCTAAAGGAACAGAATTTACATACCCTCCTTCAAACTGGATACAGTTCTTTTGCCCCTTAGCGTCGGTGGCATAAATCTGTGGAATTTCAGGATAACCCTTCGGCAAAAGCAGAATCATATTATCTGCTTTCACATCTTGCATGGAAAGAGTTAACCAGCTTACTCCGGCTTTGCTTTCCGCTTTCAAATACAGCACATCGGCTTTACCTCCATCGCCGGTTGAAGATCTCAAATGATTATTGTCATTGATAGGATCGGGTGCAACTGCTATACGGCTCGGATCAAACTTAAGAATTCCCGATGGGGAGGTAATAAAAAACGCCTGCAATGGAGCAATATATTGCATATCGACGCCGGCGCCCGCTTCATCGCTATATCCGGTAAAATTGTTATCAACATACAAACGATATTTATCAATTCCCGGATTATCTGCAGCAAAGGCATTAAAATCCAAGTTTGACATAAACGGATTGCCGATCATGATTTCATCGCCGGATTGAACACTCATGAAATATGCGCCGCTGGATGACATAAACGGTTCCCCTTGAAAAATAAACTGATAAGCTTCTCTCGTTCTTCGATCTATGTAGCCGGCAGGATGATTCGGATCATTCCGATCAATTAAGGGCAGCCCCGGCATATCGTCATAATAATCTTGAAAATAGCTAATTGTCCCGGACTGAGAAAATCCACGGTGGAATATAGTGTCGGGACTATTGTAATAGGGTATTTGCAAAATGCCGTTCAATCCGTCCAATCCTGTTGATGTGTCGGGGTTGTCATTGTCTGCCCAAATAGCAATGGCGTTGTATTGATTTGCAAGCGCCCATGAATTAGTATTCTCAGGAGCGTACCAGTCCGCATCATAAAATCCATTCGCTCCGACATTGCTTTGAGGCGAGGTTCTGAAACTTTGCTGATACACGCTTGGATAACCGCAAAAACCAAAATC
>Ga0123357_10008407_pt1 | contig 12887 bp, 12 predicted proteins | sample TergutEmb28metaG_FD_89873 | JGI IMG/M metagenome (GOLD analysis project Ga0123357, IMG submission 89873) | Embiratermes neotenicus P4 segment gut microbial communities from Petit-Saut dam, French Guiana - Emb289 P4 | ecosystem: Host-associated > Arthropoda: Insects > Digestive system > Gut ...
CGTTCGGGTATTCATTAGGATTAAATGCTCTTGAATTTAATTATCTCGAAAATGAAGAAAGTTTTCTTGACGGGTTTGAGGTATATGACAAACGCGCTTCCGGCGATTTTGAGCAGATATATTGTATTGATATATCATATAAAAATTTGCGTCACGTCAAAATCGACCTCGAAAAAGACAGAGATTATATTCGCGAATGTCATTGTTTGGTAAACTACGAATGCGATACGCCATATGCAAGAAAAATCCCATATGACGAATACCGCGCAAATTGGTTCGCAAACGCCGGACAGCAGGATGGGTTTTTGTCCCAGTTGATTGAAAGCATGAAAGATGAACGGACTATAGCGGAAATAATCAAGACCGAATCAGGCGAAACTGTCGGTTATTTCTGGGTTACTTTTCATGGTGAGGATAAATCTTTTATTTGGACGGACGTGCAGGACATCTATATTGAGGAATCATACCGAAAAGCCGGCGTAGCGATATATCTGATGGATTATGCCGAAAAATCGGCGAGACAAAACGGAGCGAAAGTAATACGTTCGGGTACAGGCTGTGAAAATACAAAATCGCAGGGGTTGCACCAAAAACTGGGCTATTACCAATACCGTTTCGAGTACGAAAAATTATTGAATGATGAACAGGAGAAAAAACTATGAGCATAATACAATCGCACGACGTCACGCTCTACGCAGTAATGGCATTCATATCTTCTTACTATTCCTTTTCGTAAAAAATATTTTTGTAAATTGAGAAATTTAATAAACTTTTTTCGTCAAACTCGGTTCTTTATATGTAGAGACTTATGATAATTATATGAAAGGCAGAATAATGAAAAGCAACGGTGAAAATGAACTGATAATTGAAGCGAAGAATGGCGATATTCACGCATTTGAGATTTTGGTCGATAAATTCAGGGGTATGGCGGTAGGATACGCTTATTCGATACTTAAAGATTATCATTACGCGGAAGATGTGGCGCAGGAAGCATTCGTTCAGGCGTATTTCAAGCTGAACACACTCCAGTCGCCCGAAGCGTTTCCCTCATGGTTACGGAAGATTGTGTTCTCGCAGTGCGAGCATCTTTACCGTAAAAGCAGATTGCCGGTACTTCCGCTGGACGATGTCCTCGAAGTGCAAAGTAAGGAATACAGCCCGTCGGAAATTGCCGAACGCAACGAATTGAAAAAGCAGATTTTCGCGTCAGTTGCGGCATTGCCTGAGAAGGAACGTACAATAACGGTACTGTTCTACATCAGCGAATACTCGATGGCTGAAATAGGCAGCTTTTTGGATTTACCTATCAGTACAGTTAAAAATCGTTTGTTTTCCGCAAGAAAAAAACTGCAAAGGGAGTTGGTCGAAATCACAGGCGATACATTCAATGAACAAAAAAATATTAAATTTAAGGAGATTATAGAAAACATGGATAACCGTTTACAAAAAATATTATCGTTTTACAACTTTTCCGTAAGTGACATAAAAAAATTTGACAACAGGAGTGACGCATTCAAAATAACGGATGACAAAAAAGTGAGTTATGCTCTGAAAATATACGACAAATCCGGCGGCTATGACGTAATACCAGGCGAAAACATATATCATACATATGAGCAGATACAAGTTGAGGCGGAGATATTACATATACTATCGGAGAGTATATTGAAAACTGCGGCTCCGGTGCGAAACAAAACGGGCGAATTTGTGACTGATTTTATCTCCGACGGCAACAATGACGAATCATCAGTATACGCCACAATCACGTCGTTTATTGACGGTTCAACAGTAACGGACAACAACCAAATCCTCACATCGGATATGGCTTATCTGACAGGAGTGTCAGCCGCACAGCTCCATTTAGAATCAGAAAAGCAGCTGCTCTCGCTCGCTGTCAGACGCCCCCACAAACGTCAGGATTATCTTAAAAAATTACTGGCTTGTTTATCGTATGGAAAAGAGAAGAACATTTTTACTGCTCCGCAGTTTGAAATGCTGAGTCAATGCTGCGATGTTGTGCTGGATTGCATGAACCAGCTCGACGATGACCCGTCATATAACATAGGTCTTGTGCATACAGACATCAGACCTGTAAACTGTATATACGCGCCGGATAAAGTAACGTTTATCGACTTTACGCGTTCAGTTTACTCATATTATCTGTATGACGTAGGCGAAATGTGTCTGCATGGGGATTTCGGCGGCAATTCTGATGTGCAGAACGCCATTTTGCGCGGGTATCATTCCGTGAAGCCGTTGAAAAAAGGTCATCTGTTTATGATGCAGGTATTTTTCGCTATGTTTATCATGTGGGTAATGGCGGAATGCGTTATGCCGGAGAGTATGGATGCCGGTTATAAAACATGGCTGGAAAATGTGTTGAAATGGTTTACGGACGAAGTCCATCCGGGCTTGATTTCCGGCAAGGGCTATATAAATCCTTCGGTTTTCAAAAATATTGATGAAGTATAATACTATCCAAGTCACAGTATTTCCCCGTAATACCGCCTGATCGGGTTGCTTTCCCCGCACAAAACATGAACCGCTTCAAGCACCTCATCTTTACGCGAGGTGCTTTCTTTTTGCGGAAGATCAAACATAACATCCTCCACTTCCGGCGGGGTGTAGCGGAATTTGCCAGCCACTACGCCATGGAATTCGCCGTCTATAAGCAGATAATATAATGTGTCGGGATATGAGTGCGCGAACCGCTCTTTCAGCCAATACTCGTTGGACTTGACGAGAAAATCGTTGCGGTGCATTGCATATACTGATTTCATAGGTTCGGCATTGTATGCCTGCATCAAATCATAGTCTTCACGCAATATATAACCGTTTTCGACTTCCGTCAAAATGTTTTCTTCAACCAAAGAAGCAACTGCTTGTTTTATGTCTTTTTCCGGCAGTTTATAGAATGATTTCGCCATCTTTACATCGAAAAGCACATGACGGTACGCAAACCGCCGCAATATGATTTTCAATGCATCATAACGCGAATATTTTTCTAAATCCGTATCTGGAAACATCTCGGAAAATTTGTACCAACCCCTGTCCCACTCGCCTTCGTTCTGGTCCTCGTATATCAAAAACGCCTCCTGAAAACGGTGCAGAATCGGCGTTATTTCTTTCACTAACAACCCTGTAGACTCTTTCATTTGCTGTATCGTCAGCGGTCCCTCGCGCTCTATGAGTTCAAGCAGATTCGATTGCATAGGCGTCATTTTATCGAGCGGTTTACGCGACAGTCCGGCGAACAATTCAAGGTCGCCGCACTCAATCCAGCCGATATTGCCGCCCTGAAACCGTCCCTTGATGAGCAGTCGGTCTTTCTGCCGTTTGCGGTTGTATTCGATATCGTCGAAATCAGCGCGGTAAGTAAGGCTCGGCGGGTCGCCGAAGCCGTTCCAGTACACGTTCTGCCCCGGCTGCGTATCACGGTACAGAGCGTTGTACTCGGTTTCGTCTGCTTTTCGTGTTAGGTGCTGACGCTCCATTCGCAGAGCGGTGATATTTTCTTGATTAACCATATTACATTCACCTCAATTTTTCAATGTTTTCAAATTCCGTATTCTCTCGCCGTCGCCTTCTTTTGCCCATTCCTCCAGCATAGTGCATGGAAAATCCTCGCATTTACCGCAATGCGGCAAATTTTTTTCGGCGGCGCAGTCGTACAGTTCGCACCGTCCTCCCCAAACACACTCACCTTTCGGTGCGCATATGCGACAGCCTTCGCATTTATTTTCCACTTTATAATTGCATGCGTCGCAGTTTATTCCGCAACTTGATATGTTCATTTGTTATGTTCTCCTATGCTTTTTATAAGTTTAAATTTTATAGAAATGTTTATAACATCCCTCTGACTTGATTACTATCCACAAACAAGCTGTAGCGTTGCGTTTTGAATCGCATTACACAAAATTTAGGGTCTTCCGGTCCGCTGTAATACTCTCCCATCCAATCAACCCAAATCTCCTTTTTCAAGGCTAAATCGTCAGTTAATATTTCAATAATTCCGACTAATGTGACGTTACATTCCGGACTAATCGAATTGAAACAAACGCTCGCTCGGTTGCATTTTTCGGCACGTTTATCCCAGTTACTGTCAATGTTGTTGCCAAAATAGATATATTTGATTCCCTCCGTTTTCGAAGGGTTGATGGTAGCGGCGGTGGGATACCCGTCGTCGTCAATCAATGCCAGGACGCAAATTTTCGCTGAGGCTACGAATTCCTCTGCTTTAGCGATGATTTTTTCATTCATTTCTTTATCTCCTCTATTTACTTTTGGTTTTTATAACGCCAATGCTACATTTTTTATGTATTCGCAAATATTATAATTGTATTTTTCATTCGCATTCGGGCAATCATTTATATACCTGTAATTCACAGCGTCAAAACTGTACCCTGTCATCACGAATTTTTGGAATATATATTTTATATCCTTCTCATCACATATCTGCGATGAACAATAGCTAAAAACAGCGACTTTCTTGCCAAGTAACGGATTATTTTCGGTGTTCAGTAACCCTGACGCAAACAGCAGACTTGTGAGCCGTTCAAATAGTGCGGTCAATCTGGACGGAATAATGGCATAGACAGGCGTGATAATAAAAATCATATCTGCCGCAATCAATTTTTTATAAATGGCTTCAAAGTCATCATCAAGTACGCACTTATTTGTTTTTGCACATTCATAACACGTAGTGCAGCCGAATATATGTGTATCCGCCATTCTGATAAAATCCAACTCATGTTCCAAATTCAACCCAATTAACATATCTTCTATTTCTTTATTTTTTCCTTCCCGCCTATGCGAGCCTAAAATAACTGCTATTTTCATTTTCAATTTCTCCTCAACTTTATAAATTTACTGTGTTTATTTTATATTCCACTCCAAAACTTCAATTTAATAGTTTGTTTATAATCCTATATCCCCGACATTTTGAATCTCTCCCGTATCTGGGTTAGTAGGACAATGGAAATGAAATTGATATCCGGTTTTCCCATATCTTCCAAGTTTACTTTGGTCGTAACGGTCGCTGTCCATACAAACATGAACGGATTTCAATGCAACCGTCATATCGTTACTCCCCTCGAAAAGCTCATGCTCCCATATAAACTCGCATTCTATATTAAGAAAGCATTCCTTGATTCGCGGTGCGTTGACTTTCACGGCTTTTTCTGCCGTTAAGCCGGAAGCCGTGATTTCATCAGTTTCAAACTGATTATTTTCAACCGTTTTCCAACTCTGTTCAAATATATCGCCTGAGAAGAAATTCAACACGCAAACCCCGGTTTCCTTTAATGATTTATACATATGCCCGTTTTTAGGGACTTTGCCTATAATGCAGACAAAATCGTCCGGTCCACCACCTACCATAGCCAGCCATGACTGCATACAGGCGTTTTCTTTTCCGTTTGATTTCCAACCCGTGACTAAAAATAACGGCGTGGGTATAGCCGTCACGAAGTCATGCCAGGCGAATCCGCCATAATCTATACACTTTTGTGTGGTAATTGTATCTGGTCTTGTAGGAAATTCTTTTTTCATAACTATATTCTCCTTTTACTTTTTATTTTACTGTGTTTAATATAATGAAATTTTAACTATGCAAAAAAATGCTTATACTTGGCATTATAAATCTTTACCAACTCCAGTGACATTCCCGGATTCGTCTGTTATATATTTCCCCTTGGTCATATCTAAAATTACATATTCGTTCCCCCATTTATCCTGTATTACAGCACATTTTCCTATTGGGATATCGAATGGTCCGTCTATTATTTTGCCTCCCGCTTCAACAATGCTTTTTACGGAGCCCGCAACCGAATCAACCTTAAAATCGACATTCATCTTTTTTCTGTCTGTTTGTAAGACGATTTCGGTTACACCGTTTTCCATGCCTAATCCGACTGAGGTTTCAGCGCGCCATAAAAACTTTAATCCCAGACTGCCGCAATAATACTTAATTCCGTCATCTAAATCTGAAACGTATAATTCAATGCAGTCAACATTCGTGAATAATTCTGACATAAATAACTCCCCTCTAATCTGTATATTTGCCGCCCCATACAACGCCGCCGTTACTTTCATATAAGGAAAAATGCTTATCCTGTACCTTTTTAAAATCGGGATTATGGATGGTTCTGTAATAGTAATCTTTTATCAGCTTCAAGTCCTCCATGTATTTGGGAACGCCCATAGCGAAAACACGCATTAAAGCCAATCTGTCCAATGAAACGACATAAGCGATTTCTTCATCAATAGCATCTATTAGGTAGAAGTCATAGTCCAGCAGTTTTATACTTCTCCATATTTCAAGCGGCTCAATCGTAACGCCCAAATCAGCCCAGAGATCTTTCCGACTGTCTGGGTATGCAAGAGCAAGTGCTTGATAATCCTTGTCGCAAATCACCAAATCAATATCAGTGCCGGATTTCCTGAGTCCGTAATACTCCATAGCCATTCCGCCTATCAATATGGGCTTTTTTGTGAAATGCAAGCCATGTACTTCTAATTGTTTTTTCAACAAGTTAATAACTTCTGACATAAATCCTCCCTAATAAAATATTTATTTGCCATATAATTAATAAATTTGTTTGAAATGGCTTTATTTTTATTATATCACACAGAACACGACAACAGTATGTCGTGTTTAAAATATTTTCTGCATAATTTTATTATATTTATGTTTTCAAATTAACATTTTTGTGATACAATTATATTAATTTTATTATGTGCAGAGGGGCATATGAACACAAACATAAATATCGCAGTCTGCGACGACGAAGCAGAACAGACGGAGTATATAAAAGCGATTGTCAGTAAATGGGCTGACCAAAGCCGCATACAAATTCAAACAGAAATGTTCGACAGCGCGGAGAATTTCAAGTCCTCTTGGAGCGAAAACAAAAAATATGACATATTATTATTGGATATACAAATGAGCGGTCAAAGCGGCGTCGAACTTGCGAAAGAAATACGCAAATCTGATACAAAATTAGTTATAATTTTCATAACGGGCTTCGGTGATTTTATATCTGATGGTTACGACGTTTCCGCTCTGCACTATCTGATGAAACCAGTCAAAGAAGATAAACTGTTCGAGGTGCTTGACAAAGCCGTTAAAAATCTAACGCAAATCAATAAATCGGTTGTGTTGAATGTTGACGGCGAAACTATCCGCATACCGCTGTCCGAAATCCGGTATATCGAAGCGCAGGACCACTATGTCGTTATACGGACCGTTTCGCACGAATATAAATCGAAAATGAATCTGTCCGAGATACAGAAATCCTTGGATAACAGTTTCTTTCAATGTCAGCGGTCGTTTATCGTAAATCTCAGTTTTGTGTACAAAATTACGAGGATATTTATTGTGTTGGATAATATGACAGAGATTCCGTTATCGCGAAATCTATATGAAGCCGCCAATCAAGCGGTTATCAAGTTTTACCCGAACGAATGAGGAAAATATATTATGTTTCAGAAAAGAATGAACAAAAAGATTGCCGAATATCAGAACGAACTTATGTCAAAGCATTACGACGAAGTGGAAAATATATACAGACAGATGCGCGGCTGGAAGCATGACTATCACAATCACCTGCAAGCCATCAAGGCGTATGTCGCTTCGGGTAAAACTGACGAATTGCTCGGATTCTGCGACAGGCTCGAACAGGATTTGCAGTCGGTCGATACCGTGGTAAAAACCGGCAATATAATGCTTGACGCGATACTCAACAGCAAAATGTCGCTCGCAAAACAGCGAAAAATCGAAATAAACGCGAAAGCCGCCGTACCCGACAAACTGCAAATCACGGACGTTGACTTGTGCGTGCTGATTGGCAATCTTCTCGACAACGCTATGGAAGCGTGCGCAAAAACGCAGGAGAGCGACGACTGGGAGTTTGAACGCCCGTTCATACGCGTATATATCGGCATGAAAGGCTATCATCTGTATATCTGCGTGACCAATTCTGTTTACGGCGAAGTCAGGAAAAACGGCAGCCGTTTCATATCCACAAAAGACAATCCGACACATGGGTTCGGGCTTATGCGGATTGACAAAGTGTGCGAAAAGTACGGCGGATATTGTAAACGCAACAGCGAACCGGGAGTGTTTTCGACGGAAATACTGCTCCCAGTAAAAGAAAAATAATCCATGAATTTGGGTTATTTTTTTGTATATTTACATTTCACGTACTCAGGATTACATTCCACGTACTGAGTGTTTATTTTTTCGGCTATTTGTGTTATAATTCAGGACATAATAAATGAAGAAGCGAGGGTTATTTATGGTTGAACCAAAAGCTAAAAAAGTCAGGGAAAAGAAAGAAAAACCGAAGTACAACATATGGCAGAACAGCGTGTATGTAATAAAAAACGCTTGGGTGCGTGACAGAATGTTAGTTATTCACATACTGGAGCAGATATTTATGACAGTAATCATATCTACTATTGCGCTTTTTCTGCCCAAGACTGTCGTAACGCAGATAATTTCCGGTGTTCGGATTAACACGCTTGTTATTACCGTGCTTGTGTTTACTGCTGTTACAGTGGTACTGCAAGCGATAAAAAATTATTTCGATTCTGCTTTTCTATATAAAAGAACATGGTTCCGCGTCAGAGTCTGCAAAGATATTTTAGTAAAGACTATAACTACCGATTACGCTAACTTGGAAGAAAAACGATTCAATGACGCAAAACAAAAAGCTAACGATATAACATATAACGGCTCAACATCTACGGAGCAGATATATTACACTTTTTCTTCGCTTGGAATTAATTTGCTTGGATTTATTATATATATAGTTCTGCTTGTATCAGTAAATCCGCTTGTATTGCTGATAACCGCCGTCACGACAGTTTTCGGCGTGTTAGTCAGACGTTGGGCGAACAAATGGCAGCACGAACATGACCCTGAATCGGCGGCGTATAACAAACGCCTCTGGTACGTGAATAATATCGGCAACAATTACGCAATGGCGAAGGATATAAGGTTGTTTGCCATGACTGATTGGCTGAAAGATTTGTATAACGCTACTATGAAACTATCGTTTGACTTCAACTGCAAAGTACAGACGAAATATCTGATTGCCGATATAGTTGATTGTGTGGCGACATTCATGCGCGAGGGAGTAGCATACGCATATTTGATTTGGCAGGTTTTATATTTTGGGCTTGCTGTAGATAATTTTGTATTGATATTTGCCGCAATCGGAGGGTTCTCCGGCTGGATTGCGGGTATATTGAACGATTATTCCGCGCTTTATATGCACAGCCTGAATTATTGCCGTTTGCGGGCATATTTGGAATATCCTGATAAATTCAAGCGTGACGACGGCGAACCTATCGCGCCGGAAAAAGGAAAAGATTACTCTTTTGAACTTAAAAATGTAAGTTTCCGTTACAGCGGCGCAGAGGAAAACACATTGGAAAATATCAACCTCACCATAAAGGCGGGTGAAAAACTGGCGATAGTCGGATTGAATGGCGCAGGTAAAACTACTCTTGTAAAACTGCTTTGCGGATTTTACGACCCTACCGGGGGCGAAATATTGCTGAACGGCAAAGATATACGTATCTATAACAGGAAACAATACTATACTTTATTCACCGCCGTTTTTCAGGAGTTCAATATATTGCCGCGCTCAATAGCCGAAAATATATCGCAATTACCGAATGACGATAAGATTGATAATGATACTGATAAAATAAACCATTGTCTTGAATTGGCAGACCTTAACGAAAAAGTAAATTCACTTCCGAATGGCACAGCTTCGTTGCTTGTGAAGAATGTCATTGAAAACGCGGTGGAGTTATCGGGCGGGGAAACCCAAAAATTAATGCTCGCACGCGCACTATATAAAGAATCGCCGATTTTGATTTTAGACGAACCGACAGCCGCACTTGACCCTATTGCAGAGAATAGGCTGTATAACAGATACAATGAATTGTCAGCAGGAAAAACATCTATATATATATCACACCGTCTTGCCTCAACAAGATTTTGTGACCGGATTATATTGATAGACAACAAAATGATAGCTGAAAGCGGCACACATGACGAACTTTTAAAATTAGGTGGTAGATACGCCGAATTGTTTGAAATCCAAAGCAAATATTACAAAGATAGCAAGGAGAATGAAATCCAATGAAAATTATAAAAGAAGATAAGTTCACGTTAAAACAGCATATCAATTTAATATTTCGCGGTCTTAAAATATTTGCGGCATTTCCGAAATCCCTCATACTTTCAAAAACCGTTTCGGTTGTTTTTAACTCGGCAATTCCGTTTATCAATATATATTTTTCCGCACAGATTCTGAATGAACTTGCTGGAGCGAAAAATCAAAAAAGACTTATTTTTCTCGTTTTGCTTACAATAGGACTTAATTTCTTATCTATATTTATCAGAAGCGTTATCGGGCGTTGGGCGGCATATTGCGACAGCGCAACAGGGCTTTCAATGCACAAAATATACACGGATAAGTTTTTGGCTATGGATTACGCAGATATTGAAAATCCTGAAATACAGCATCAATTTTCTAAAATCCGTGAGCACCAAACCGGCATGGGGTTCGGTTTGCCGCGACTGTTATCGACATATGACGGATTAATATCGGGAGCAATACAACTAATTTTATCTGTCGTCATGGCATTTTCCCTGTTTACGTTAAAAGTTCCCGCAGGCTCGCGGTTTGCATACCTCGATTCGCCGTTTGCTGTTATCGCCCTTATTCTGGTTCTGTCCTGTTCTGTTTTCATTGCGCCGTATTTATCTGTGATTGGCGGTAAAGTATGGCCCAAAGCGTCTAATATAAACAATGACGCCAACCGCGCTTTCGGATTCTACTATTTTGATATGATACGCGGGAGTGACAGAGCGAAAGATATACGAATATACGACCAAAAACATTTGATTGATGCATCTACGGGAATCAGCGAGGAACCGGAGGGTATTCGGGAATGGCTTGGATATGTGAGATACAATGCAAGATTCAATGCATTTAGTACAGCATTATCATATCTGGCTAACGGGCTTATATATTTGTTCGTCGCTCTAAAAGCATTTGCGGGAGCATTCGGTATAGGCGGCATTGTGCAATATGTTGGTGCGATAACACAGTTCAGCGGAGGTTTGGCTTCCATTCTTACGAATATAGGCACACTTGTAAACAACAATCCGTTTTTGGATAAAGTATTGACGTTTCTCGATATACCCAACAAAAAGTATCAAGGCACTATCAGCGTCGAGAAACGCGACGATAACGAATATGAAATCGAATTCAAAAACGTCAGCTTCAAATATCCAGACACCGATACTTATGCGCTCAAAAATCTCAACCTCAAATTCAATATCGGACAGCGAATGGCAGTCGTCGGCATGAACGGCAGCGGCAAAACCACGATGATAAAACTGCTCTGCCGTTTATATGACCCCACGGAGGGAATTATCACTCTGAACGGCGTTGACATCAGGAAATATAACTATGACGAATACATGGCACTGTTCAGCGTTGTGTTTCAGGATTTCAAACTGCTGCCGTTTACTCTCAGTCAGAATGTCGCGGCGAGCGTAAATTATGACAGCGAAAAAGTATTACAATCATTATCAAAATCCGGCTTTGATGCGCGTCTCGAAAATATGCCGAAAGGTATAGAAACATATCTGTATAAAGATTTCGAGGAGGACGGCGTGGAAATATCGGGCGGCGAGGCGCAGAAAATCGCACTTGCACGTGCGTTGTACAAAGACGCACCGTTCACCGTCCTCGACGAACCCACTGCCGCACTCGACCCGATAGCGGAGTTTGAAGTGTACTCGAAGTTCAACGAAATAGTGGGCGGTAAGACTGCGATATACATATCGCACAGGCTGTCGTCGTGTCGGTTCTGCGACGATATAGCCGTATTCCACGAGGGCGAGCTGATACAGCGCGGCAGTCACGACACGCTTATCGCTGACGAGAGAGGCAAGTATCACGAGTTGTGGAATGCGCAGGCGCAATACTATCAGGAAAATAAAGAATCCAATGGATATAACCCGTAAAAATTTTAATTGCCTGTATATTTTTTCATATGTTTATGATAAAATACAGCTATTAAAAATCACAGGAGAAACGATTATGGCATCTCATACAATCTATCAATTTTACTCTGAACTTGACGATTTCAAACCTAAAATATGGCGGCGTTTTCAAGTGACGGACGATATTACTATGGCTCGTCTCGGTTATATTGTTATGACTATGTACGAAATGACGGCAAGTCACCTGCTCGCGATAGAGGTACCCAAAGGCGAAAATCTGCGGCATTATATGCAGACTAAATTTCCTGACTTTGATAAGGATTTCCTTGATAAACAGGCAAATATTGACGGCAAACCGGTAATTTGGCGTTACGAAATAGTGGACGACAGTTTCGAATCTGTTGACATGCCTCATATTAGGGAAGCAGATGCGACGCAAACTCGATTACATCACGTCATAAATGAAGTCGGCGAAAGAGTGCAAGTGAACTATGATTTTGGCGACGATTGGTGGGTAAATCTGACTCTCGAAAAAGTTTTCGAGGATAAAGATTTGCCCGGCAGAGAACTTCCGAGGATACTTGAAGGGAGCGGTTTTGGCATTGTCGAGGATTGCGGGGGCACTCCGGGACTTGACGAACTTGTGAAAGCGTTCAGGAAGAGAAAAGGCGAAAGTTACGAACAGTTCCGCGACTGGCTTGGCATAGAAGATTTTGATATAGTAGCGTTTGATATAGACGATATGAATTTCCGGCTGAAAAAGATTCCGCGAATCTATAAACAGTGTTATGAGGACAGATTTCGTCCGACGCAAAAGTCTATTGATTTGATTGAACGGAAATATCTCAAAAAG
>Ga0123357_10008408_pt1 | contig 12887 bp, 12 predicted proteins | sample TergutEmb28metaG_FD_89873 | JGI IMG/M metagenome (GOLD analysis project Ga0123357, IMG submission 89873) | Embiratermes neotenicus P4 segment gut microbial communities from Petit-Saut dam, French Guiana - Emb289 P4 | ecosystem: Host-associated > Arthropoda: Insects > Digestive system > Gut ...
AATTTCCATAATGAGTACATGAAAAACAAGATCACCGTCATCGGCTGTCCGAAGCTGGACGACGTGGACTATTCCGAAAAGCTGACGGCCATTCTGAAGATGAACGACATCAAATCCGTGACGGTCGTCCGGATGGAGGTGCCCTGCTGCGGCGGCATTGAAAACGCGGTGAAGATCGCGCTAAGAGATTCCGGAAAGCTTATACCGTGGCAGGTCGTCACGATTTCAACAGACGGTCAAATTTTAGAGGACTAGGGAGGAAAAGAAAATGTCTATGTTTTGTTTCCAATGCGAACAGACCGGCGGAGGAATAGCCTGTTCCCGGAGCGTCGGGGTTTGCGGGAAGACCAGTGAGACAGCGAACCTGCAAGACAAGCTGACCGAGGAACTGGTCGGCCTTGCCTTGGCGTCAGAGGGCAAGCTTCTCGACCGCGCGGCCATCAAGGTGGTCGTTGACGGCCTGTTCGTGACCGTGACAAACGTTAACTTCGACCCCGACTCCGTCAGCAGCTATATCGAGGCTGCCCAGGCGGAAAAGGAAAAGCTCGGCGGGCAGGGCAACGGCGGGTTCACAATGACCGGCCTTGCCGAGGGTAACGAGGACATCCGCTCCTTGAAATCCCTCCTTCTCTTCGGGATGCGCGGCATGGCTGCCTACGCGCACCACGCTGCCGAGTTCGGCAAGTTCGACGTGATGGTCGACGCCTTCTTCCTTAAGGGGCTTGCCGCCCTCGCCCAGGTCAACGAGGCCGATGAGCTGCTCGGGCTCGTCATGGAGCTCGGCAACACGAACCTGACCTGCATGGGGATGCTTGACGGCGCGAACACCGGCGCCTATGGCGACCCGGCGCCCGCGAGCGTCACCTGCGATATCGAGCCTGGACCCTTCATCGTCGTTTCCGGCCATGACCTGCACGACCTCGAGCTTCTGCTTGAGCAGACGCAGGGCAAAGGCGTCAACGTCTACACGCACAGCGAGATGCTTCCGGCGCACGCCTATGCGGGGCTGAACAAGTATCCGCAGCTCAAGGGCAACTTCGGTACCGCATGGCAGAACCAGAAGGTGGAATTCGACAACATCCCTGCCCCGATCCTCTTCACGACGAACTGCCTCATGCCGCCGCAGCCGAGCTATGCCGACCGGGTATACACCACCTCGGTCGTCTCTTTCCCCGGGCTCGTGCACATCGGTGACGGCAAAGACTTCACGCCGCTCATCGAGCAGGCGCTCGAGCTTGGCGGCTATGCCGAGACGAAGCACATGACCGGCATCAACGGCGGTAGCACCCTGACCACGGGCTTTGCGCGCGGCACGGTGCTTTCCGTGGCTGGGACGGTCATCGACGCCGTCAAGGCCGGAGCCATCAAGCACTTCTTCCTCGTCGGCGGCTGCGACGGCGCGAAGCCGGGCAGGAACTACTTCACCGACTTCGTGAAGCAGACCCCGCAAGACACGGTCGTGCTCACGCTCGCGTGCGGCAAGTACCGCTTCAACGACCTCAACATCGGCGAGATCGGCGGGCTGCCGCGCCTCATGGACATGGGCCAGTGCAACGACGCCTATTCAGCGATCATGGTCGCCGTGGCCTTGGCTGAGGCGTTCGAGTGCTCGGTGAACGAGCTGCCGCTGACCATCGTGTGCTCTTGGTACGAGCAGAAGGCGGTCTGCATCCTGCTGACCTTGCTTGCGCTCGGCATCAAGAACATCTACCTTGGCCCGAGCCTGCCGGCCTTCGTTTCGCCGAACATCCTGAACGTGCTTGTCGACCAGTTCGCCCTCACCCCCATTTCCACTCCTGAGGCCGACCTTGCGAAGATACTTGCATAAGTATACGATGACCTGCCCTTTCGCCAAAAAGGCTCAAGGACGGGATGTGGCAGCCAGAGATTGGGCTGCTTAAGGAATAACCCCTCTGTCCCTTTACGGGCCACCACCAAACGAAGAGGGCGCGAAAGCGCCCTCTTCGTTATTTGTCTGCCTTTTTCCCCAGAAAGCATCTATAATCCAACTAAATGTTGCTAGCGATAATGCGGGACCGATTCGAGAAGAGGTAGATGATGGAAAAAGACCATGCCCTTGACAGCGATGAGTTTGCTGCCTCCTTTGGCTTCGAATGCGTCGGCAGGACCGACGCTCAGAACCTCAAGCCCATCCCCGAAGTGCGCGACATGTGCGCCGCCGACCTGTGCAGGTCGTTCGGAAAGAACTGGATGTGCCCCCCTGCCAACGGCGATATCGACTTCTTCGCCGCACAGATGGCGCAGAAAGACTCGGTGGTCATCGTCCAGAGCGTGGCAGAGCTTGAAGACGATTTCGACTTCGAGACCATCATGGAAACCGCCCAGACCCACGACAAGCGCTTCGTCGAATACGCTCAAGCCATCAAAGAAGCGTAGAGGGCCGAAGGCGGCGGATCGGAAGACGGAACGCTCCAACGCATGGCCGACGCCCTGTTCTTCGGCGCGGGCGCCTGCATCATCTGCCCCGAATGCACCTGTCCCGACGACCCCTGCCGCTTCCCCGACAAGGCCTACACCTCGATGGAAGCAGCCGGCCTCCTCGTCAGCGCCGTCTGCGACATCGCCGGCATCCCCTACAACCATGGAAAGGGCACCATTTCCTTCACCAGCTGCGTCGTGTACTGAGCCACAGGCTTGCCCGAGCTTTCCGCTACTCCACCGACTTCAGGCTTTCGACCATGTTGATGTGCTTGAGCTTGACGCGCATGACGAGCGAGATGATGGCGGCGTAGGCTAAAGTGAGGGCGAAGGCGATCACGAAGCTTAAGGGGTGGATCTCGCGGCCGAACATGACGTAGTCGACCTCGGCGGTCGTGACGACGAAGTTTTCCATGAGCACGCCGAGCGCAAGGCCGAAGAGCGCGCCGATGCCGGCAAGCAGCATGATCTCGCGGAAGATATAGGAGTAGACTTCGCGCGGGATGAAGCCGAGCACCTTGAGTGTCGCGATCTCGCGCTGGCGCTCGGTGATGTTGATGTTCGTGAGGTTGTAAAGCACGACGAAGGCCAGTATCGCCGCCGCGGTGACGAGCACCCAGACGATCGAGTTGACGCTCGTCAGCATCTTCTGGTACGAGTTGATCGTCTCATCGGTATAGGCGACGGTCTTCACCCCGTCGAGCGCGAGCAAGGTGTTGCTGATCTTGTCCTTCCCTGCGCTGTCGGTCGTGCTTTTTGCGATAATCATCGATAAGTCAGGGTCCTTGCCCGTCGTCTTCGTGTAGTTGCCCGGCGATATGTAGATGTAGGAGGCGATATAGTTCTCCATGATGCCGCCCACCGTGAAGGCGTACTTCTCGTCGGTCGGGTTCCCCATCGCGTCCTCGACCACGAGGTAGAGGGTGTCCCCTTTGGAAAGGCCGAGCTTCACCGCGACCTTCTCGCTCACGATGATCGAGTTGTCGTCAAGGGCAAGCGGCGCCTTCCCGACCCGCTCATGCATGTCGACGAAGTCTTTGAACTGCCCGGGGTCGGCCGGCACGATGACATAGACGCCGAAATCCTTGTTCGCGCTCGACCGCGCCGTCATGTGGTCTTCCTGAACCAGGGTGGACTCGGTGATGAGGCTCTTGTCGCTAAGGACGGCGTCCACCGCGCTGCGGTCATCGGCAGAGATGTCGTCTGCCATCCTGACCGTCGTGTTGTAATGGGTGATGTCGCTGTACTGCTTGGCGATGATGTCGTTGATCGCGTCATAGAGCCCGAGCCCCGTCAGCAGCAGCGCCGAGCATCCGGCGATGCCGATGATGGTCATGATGAAGCGCTTCTTATAGCGGAAGATGTTGCGGAAGGTGACCTTCCACGAGAAGGACAGCCGCCGCCAAAGGGGCGCGATCCTCTCGAGCAGGATGCGCTTGCCCGCTTTCGGGGCGCGCGGCAGCATGAGCGCGGCGGGGCTCTCACGCAGGGTCGAGGTCACCGCGGCCCAGGTCGCGACGAGCGTGATGCCGATGCCGAGGCCTGCCGAGAGTGCGGTGTGTGGTATGTTGTTAGGCGTCGGGCAGGGGGGCACGTCGTACATGATCGAATAGGCGAAAAAGATCGTCCGCGGGAGCGCCTGCGAGAGTATCGCGATGCCGATGGCCGCCCCGACCCCGCTTGCGATCAGGCCGTAGACCAGGTATTTCGAGGTGATGCGCGCCCTGCCGTACCCGAGCGCCTTATAGGTGCCGATCAGCACCCGCTCCTCTTCGACCATGCGCGTCATCGTCGTCAAGGCCACAAGCGCCGCAACGAGGAAGAACAGCAGGGGGAAGACCTGGGATATCTGGTCGACCCGGCCTGCGTCGGTCTGAAAGCTCACCGCGCCACTGTTCTTCGTGCGGTCCATCACATACCAGGTCGGCGCCTCGATGGTGTCGATCTGCACTTGGGCGTCATCGAGCTTTTGGATGGCTTCAGCATAGCCTTTTTCGGCGTCGGCCTTCTTCTGGTTGTAGGCGTCGAGGTTGTCGTTGTATTCCTGCTGGCCTGCCGCAAGCTCGTCCCATCCGCTGGCCAGTTGCGCCGAAGAGCTGTCGAGCTGGGCTTGCGCGGAAGCGAAGCCGGCGTTCGCCTGCTGCTGCTGGGCTTGATAGGACGCCCATCCCGCCGCCAACTGGTCGTGCGCGTCTTGCAGCTGCGCCTGTTGGGCGTCAAGGGCGGCCTGCTCGCCGTCGAGGGTGGCCTTCCCGGAGTCAAGCTGGTCTTTCCAGGCGTCGAGGGTCGCGGCGTTCAGGGCGTAGTCGGGGTCGGCGGGGTCGAGCGCATCATAGGCCGCCTGCCACTGCGCCAGTTGGTCGTTGTAGGCCTGCCACGCGGCGTCCATCTGCGCCTTGCCGTCGGCGAACTGGGCGTCCGCCGCGTCGAGCTGGGCCTGTTTGTCATCGAGCTGGCTTTTGGCCTGGGCAAACCCCGTCGCGGCATCCTGCCGTTTCTGCGCAAGCTGCGCCACGCCGTCGTCGTAGCTCGCTTGGCCTTCCTCAAGCTGGCTTTGGCTATCCGCAAGCGTGTTGGCCGCATCATCGAGCTGGCTCTTCGCATCCGCCAGCTGGTCTAAAGCGTCTTGCCGTTCTTTGTCGAAATCGGCCCACTCGTCGTCCAGGGTCGCCTGGGCATCGGATTTCAGCTGGTTCATGCGGGCAAGCTCGCGGGTGGCCCTCTGCGCGTTGATGCGGTCTTCCACCGCAGAGACAACGGACTGGTACGCGTCGCTTCCCGAAAGCTCGGCTTGCGCCCCCGCCACCGTCAGATAGATGACCGAATAGGGCTGGCCGTCCTTGAAGTCCGACTCGGGGATGAACATGTATTGCTGGATGATGCCGCTGCCGAGCGCCGTCGTGCCCAAGTTGGTGTGGGCGGTGTATATAGACGACTTGACGAAGCCGACGACAGTGTATTGCTTGGTCACAAGCACGTCATCGGGGTCTTGCGTTCCCTCAAGCACGGTTACCGTATCCCCGATCTTGGCCGGAACCCCCATGACGGGGCCATAACCGAGTACGCATTCCCCCGATTTCGTCGGCCATGAGCCTTCCATGAGCAGCGGGCGGTTCAGGTAGCCAGCATCGTTGGAGAGGGCGTTGGTCCCGTCGCTCGTGTCGGAAGCCTGGGCTGCCGCAATGTCGAGCGAATGGATGCGCATCGTGTAGGTCGTGTCGTTGATCTCGGTCACCATGTCGGTCTGATAGCCCGGCGTGACGTTTTCCACCCCATCGATCGCCTGAAGCGCGGCCACGTCGTCATCGGTCAGGCCCAAAGTCGAGATCACGTTGATGTCGTAGAGGGCCGTTCCGTCATAGAAGCTGTCGGCGCCGATCTTCATGTCGGGAGCCGTCATGCGCAGCCCCGCATAGAAGCCGGCGCCTAAGGCAACGATGACCGCAAGCGCGAGGAAGCGGCCAAGCGAGCTGGTTATGGACCGCAGTATCTCTTTGTTGAACACTTTCCCCACGTGATCGGCCTTGTCCTACCACTCGAGCGATTCGGCCGGGCTCGGGTGCTCGTTGAGCGTGACCGAGGACACCCTCCCTTCGCGGATGGTGACGACGCGGTTGGCAAGGGCGGTCAAGGCGAGGTTGTGGGTGATGAGCACGACGGTCTTCCCTGTGCTTTCGCAGGTTTCCTGCAAAAGGCCAAGGATCGACTTCGAGGTCTTATAGTCGAGCGCGCCCGTCGGCTCGTCGCACAATAGGAGCTTCGGGTTTTTCGCGAGGGCGCGTGCGATCGCGACGCGCTGCTGCTCGCCGCCCGAAAGCTGCGCGGGGAAGTTCTTCATGCGGTTCCCGAGCCCGACAAGTTTGAGCACCTCTTCGGCGTCGAGGGGGTCTTTGCATATCTGCGAGGCCAGCTCGACGTTTTCAAGCGCCGTGAGGTTTTGCACGAGGTTGTAGAACTGGAAGACGAAGCCGATCTCATAGCGGCGATAATAGGTGAGCTCTTTGGACGAGAAGGCGCCGACTTCCCGGGAATCGAGGGTTATCGACCCCGAGGTCGGGGTGTCCATCCCCCCGAGGATGTTCAGCAGCGTCGTCTTCCCCGCGCCCGAAGGCCCCACCACGACGACGAATTCCCCCTCCTCGATCTCGAAGGTGATGCCGTCGGCCGCAGCCACGTCGATCTCGCCCATCCGATAGATTTTATGCACGTCAGAAAACGCGACGAAAGCCATACATGCTCCTATATGCCTCTTCCCTGGCTTGCTTGCCAAGCGGAAAGCCGTTCATGCCATTATTCATGTAGCACTTCAGTATAAACGCAAATCCCCCCATCCAAGCGGACAAGCCCCATTGGGCATATATTGACAACAAGCCGAAACAAAGAAGAGAAGTGCCGACCAGGTACCGTAGTTAGGCGTTAGTTGGGAATGAACCGTTTTGTCCCCCAGGTACACGCCAGTCAGCGAGAAGCGCCCAGGTGCCCAAAACTCGCAGTAAGAAGTACTGTGAGTTGTGTGCTGGTTGGGAATGAACCGTTTTGTCCCCCAGGTACACGCCAGTCAGCGAGAAGCGCCCAGGTGCCTGAGATTGCCCCGTTATGCGGCCGAGCGTGCTTGCGCACGTGAGGGTAAGCATAAAAGGGGCAAGATCAGGTGCCTGGGCGCTTCGCAGCGTCGAGTCGTTCCGCTGATCGCAGATCAGCGGAACAGTTAATTGTTAGCGAATAATTCGATGGTGTCGCCCTCTTTGAGGGTGACCATGGCCTTTTTCCAGGTGCGGGTCTTCCCGAGCTGTTGGCGCACGCGCTTCGGCTTCGACTTCACGTTCAGGACGTTGACCTTCATGACCTTGACGTTAAAGATCGCCTCAACCGCCTGGGCGACCTCGATCTTGTTGGCGGCCTTGGCGACCTCGAAGGTATAGCAGCCTTTGGCCATCATGTCGTAGCTATGCTCCGAGATGATAGGGCGGATGATGACTTCGCGAGGGTCTTTCATTATGCAAGCACCTCCTCGATGCGCGCGAGAGCGTCCATCGTGATGACGAGGCGCTTGTTGTCGATCACTTCATAGGTGTTCACTTCAGCCGCGGGGATCACGTTCACGCGGGGCAGGTTGCGCAGCGAGAGGTAGGCGTTCACATCATCGTCAGCGACGATGACCGTGGTGCGCATCTCGCAGCCCAGCGCCGCAAGCGCCGCAGCCGCCTGCTTCGTGGAAGGCTTCTCGAAATCGAAGGCATCCACGATCACGAGCTCTCCGTCGGCAAGCTTCGCCGAAAGGGCTGAGCGCATGGCCAGTTTCACGACCTTGTTGGGGACTTTCATCGCATAGGAGCGGGTATGGGGGCCAAACACGACGCCGCCGCCGATCCATTGGGGCGCCCGGTTGGAGCCTTGGCGCGCCCTGCCGGTACCTTTCTGGCGCCAGGGGCGCTTGCCGCCGCCGCTGACCTTGCCGCGGGTGAGCGTGTTCGCGTTGCCGCCGCGCCAGGCCGCACGCTGGGCGCGGACCACGTCGTGCATGGCGCTCATATTGGGCGTGACGTCGAATACCGCTGGCGCAAGCTCGGCATCCTTGACTTTGTTTCCGCTTGTGTCCTTTACTTCAATACTTGCCATCAGGGTTTCTCCTTGATATCTAGCGTGCCAAACGGATGCGGACGATGGCGTTCTTGCCGCCGGGCACCGCACCCCTCAAAAGGATAAGATTGAGATCCTCGTCGATCCTCACGACCGCAAGGTTCTTCGTGGTCACCGTGTTGACACCCATATGCCCCGGAAGCTTCATTCCCTTGAAGACGCGGGAAGGGGTCGCGCACTGGCCGATTGAGCCGGGCGCACGATGGAAGTGCGAGCCGTGCCCGCCAGGGCCGCCGCTGTAGTGGTGGCGCTTGATGACGCCGGCAAAGCCTTTGCCCTTTGAGGTCGCTGTCACGTCGACCAGCTTGGCTTCGGCGAAATCCACGACAGTCACCTCGTCGCCGACGGCATATTCGGAAGCGGCCTCGACGCGGACCTCCCGCAGATAGCGGGTCGGCGCGGTGCCTTGCTTCTTGAAATGCCCGGCCATCGGCTTGTTGACCTTCTTTTCCTTGATGGCTCCGAACCCGAGCTGCACGGCCTCGTAACCGTCGGTGGCGGCGGTCTTCACCTGGCACACCTTGTTCGGCATGGCTTGGACAACGGTGATGGGCACAACGTGGTCTTCCTCGTTGAAGATCTGGGTCATGCCGATCTTCTTGCCATAAATGGTATTGATCATCCTCACATCACATCCCTACAGCTTGATTTCAATATCGACGCCAGCCGGAAGGTCAAGCCGCATGAGGGAATCGACCGTATTGGGGGTCGGCTCCAAGATGTCGACCAGGCGTTTATGGGTGCGCATCTCGAACTGCTCGCGGGAATCCTTGTCCACGTGCGGCGAGCGCACGACACAGTAAAGGTTGCGCTCCGTCGGCAGCGGAATCGGCCCGGATACCTTTGCGCCCGTCTTCTGGGCGGTGTCGACGATGAGCTTCGTCGACTGGTCGACGATCTCATGGTCATAGCCTTTTAACCGGATGCGTATTTTTTGATTTGCCACTTGTCATACCTCCATTATGTATAAACGTGACGCATTGGCCGATGCGGCCTATACGGTGCCACCAGCTTTACTGATAATCTCTTCTGCAACATTCTTTGGAACAGGCTCATAGGAGTCGAACTGCATCGAGTAGACGGCGCGCCCCTGCGTTGCACTTCTCAGGTCGGTCGCATACCCGAACATCTCATTCAAGGGAACCCGCGCTTCGATGGTCTTGGAATTCCCACGGTCGCCCATGCCCTGGATGCGGCCACGGCGGCTTGAAAGGTTGCCCATGACCTCGCCCATATAGCTTTCAGGCGTTTCCACCTCGACCGACATCACCGGCTCGAGTATCACGGGGTCGGCGCGCTTCAAGGCTGCCTTGACCGCCATCGAGCCCGCCACCTTGAACGCGACCTCCGAAGAGTCGACCTCGTGGTAGGACCCGTCGACCAGGGTCACCTTGATATCCACGACCGGGGCGCCGGCCAAGACGCCCGAGTTCAAGGCTTCCTGGATGCCGCGGTCGATTGGGGTGATGTATTCCTTCGGAATGACGCCGCCCACGATGGCGTTGACGAACTCGTAGCCCGTGCCGCGCGGTTGCGGCTCAAGGTTGATGACCGCATGCCCGTACTGGCCACGGCCGCCGGTCTGCCGCACGAACTTGCCTTCGACGTTTTGCACCGCCTTGGTCGCGGTCTCCCGGTAGGCGACCTGCGGCTTGCCGACGTTCGCCTCGACCTTGAACTCGCGCAAAAGGCGGTCGACGATGATCTCGAGGTGCAGCTCGCCCATGCCCGCGATGATGGTCTGCCCGGTCTCCTGGTTCGTGGAAACCTTGAAGGTCGGGTCTTCCTCGGCGAGCTTCTGCAGGGCAACGGCGAGCTTGTCTTGCTCGGCCTTCGTCTTCGGCTCGATCGCGATATCGATGACCGGGTCGGGGAACACCATCGACTCGAGGATGATCGGCGACTTCTCGTCGGTCAAGGTCTCGCCGGTCGTTACGTCTTTCAGGCCGACGGCGGCGCAGATGTCGCCGGCCGAGCATTCCTCGATGTCCACCCGGTTGTTCGAGTGCATCTCGAGGAGGCGGCCGATGCGCTCCTTCTTGCCCTTCGACGCGTTGAGCACGTACGAGCCCGCCTCGAGCTTGCCCGAATAGACGCGGAAGTAGGTGAGCTTGCCGACGAAGGGGTCGGTCATGATCTTGAAGGCGAGCGCCGCAAAGGGGGCGTCGGCGTCAGGCGGGCGCTCCTCCTCGTTTTCGGTGTAGGGGTTCACGCCCTTTATCGCGGGGATGTCGATCGGGCTCGGCATGAAGTCGACCACGGCGTCGAGCAGCTCCTGGATGCCTTTGTTCTTGTACGACGCGCCGCAGAAAACCGGGTGCATCTGGCACGCGAGCGTGCCTTTGCGGATGGCTTCCCGCAACGCTTCGACCGTGACTTCCTCTTCCATGAGGACGGCTTCCATCAGCTCGTCGTCGAAGTCCGCCGCGGCCTCGATCAGCTCTTGGCGATGAAGCGCAGCGTCTTCCCGATAGGCTTCAGGAATCGGCTCTTCAGCTGGGTAGATCATGCCCTTGTCGTCTTCGTTGAACTGCCAGGCCGTGTTCGTCACGAGGTCGATCAGGCCGTCGAAGTGGTCTTCGGCGCCGATCGGTATCTGCGCGGCGACCGCCGGCGCGTCAAGCCGGTCCTTCATGGTCTCGATCGCATGGAAGAAATCGGCTCCGATGCGGTCCATCTTGTTGATGAAGGCGATGCGCGGCACATTGTAGTGATGGGCTTGGCGCCACACGGTCTCGGATTGGGGCTGCACGCCCGACACGGCGTCGAACACGGCGACCGCGCCGTCGAGCACGCGCAGGGAGCGCTCGACCTCAGCGGTGAAGTCGACATGGCCGGGGGTGTCGATGATCTGGATGCGGTAGCTGGTGTCGTCCTTCTTCCAGAAGCACGTGGTCGCTGCAGAGGTGATCGTCACCCCGCGTTCCTGTTCCTGGATCATCCAGTCCATGGTGGCAGCGCCGTCATGGACCTCGCCGATCTTGTGGGTCTTGCCGGTATAATACAGAATCCGCTCTGTGGTAGTCGTTTTACCAGCATCGATGTGAGCCATGATGCCGATATTGCGGGTATCTTTCAGAGGCGTGTTCGACATGCTCTACTCGCACCCCTTACCAGCGGTAATGCGAGAACGCACGGTTTGACTCTGCCATCTTGTACAGGTCCTCACGCCTTTTCACGGAAGAGCCGACGCCGTTGTTGGCATCCATGATCTCGGCGGCAAGGCGCTCGCGCATGGTCTTTTCCTTGCGCTTGCGGGAATAGTCGACGATCCAGCGGATGGCGAGCGTGGTCGCACGGCGGGAGTTGACCTCCATCGGCACCTGATAGGTGGCGCCGCCCACACGCTTCGGCTTGACTTCAAGGGTTGGGCGGACGTTGTCCATAGCCTTCTTGAACACACCGAGCGGGTCGGTTTCCATCTTCTTCTCGATGATGTCGAAAGCCCCGTACACGATGCTTTCGGCGACGGAGCGTTTCCCGTCGAGGAGGATCTTGTTGATCAGCTGGGTGACCAGCCGATTGTTGTAAGTTGCGTCCGGCTGAACTTCACGGCGGACGGCTGCTGCACGACGCGGCATAGTGGTATCTCCTTATTATTTCTTAGGCCGCTTGGCGCCATAACGGCTGCGAGCCTGGTTACGATGATCTACCGAAGAGCAGTCGAGCGTGGCGCGTATGACCTTGTAACGCACGCCCGGAAGGTCCTTGACACGGCCGCCACGGATGAGCACCATCGAGTGCTCCTGGAGGTTGTGCCCGATGCCGGGGATATAGGCGGTCACTTCCATGCCGTTCACGAGACGCACACGGCAGACCTTGCGCAGCGCCGAATTAGGTTTTTTCGGGGTCGTCGTGTACACACGCGTGCACACGCCGCGCTTTTGCGGGTTGCCCTTCAGTGCGGGCGTCTTCTTTTTATCAACCTGTTTCTGGCGGCCCTTGCGGACCAATTGGTTAATAGTTGGCAAATCTGTTCTCCTTCTCGTTCCGGGTTCTCTTTCTGCAACCGGCCTGGCAACAGCCGAGCAACCCGATCCTTCCGTACCTGCATTGCCCCGCCTTTGCGCAAAACGCAGCGGAACGGCTCGTTCCGCATGCCCAGCTGTTGCAAAAGAGGGACACTTGCTCTATCGTCTTGGTGTGCTTGGCCATTACACACCGAAAGACATGCACCCCCCAAAAGAGGCGCGGTGGAACACTCTATCACCCCCGAACAGGCTTGTCAAACACCACGCACCCGGGAGTATCCATACTCCACAACTCCCGTCAACGCAGCTAAACCGAAGAATAGTAGACCCAGATTCCCGCAATAAACACATTGCAGGAAAACACTTTACGACCCATACGGCAGTAGCCAGAGAAATGCAAATGCGCTGATCTGTTCATAAGGATGGGGGACGGTGCCCTGTCCTTCCGCTTTGCGGGACAGGGTACGGTCCCCTGTCTTTATACAACCTTCACTCACCAGGTTGCCATGATTTGGGAAGTTATTGTGACAGATGCATAGGTTTTGTACGAATTCACGAGACCTGCTTTCAGCACGAATTTTCTACCTACCGGTTGACCTGGCTATTTCCGGAGCAGAAATCTCTCTTTGTAAAAGTATGGGGTAATTATCGTACAAAACCTACGCATCTGTCACAAAACCACCTCTCATTTTGGCAAGTAAAGCATTAAGGCCGCAAGGATGATTTTCAAGGGTTGAAATATGAAATACCTGCATTCATCCCTTGGTATCCTTGGCAAAACGCACAGTGAGCTGCACGGAGCTTGTGACCCCGTACGGCTCTCAGATCGCCTTGCGG
>Ga0123357_10008410_pt1 | contig 12886 bp, 8 predicted proteins | sample TergutEmb28metaG_FD_89873 | JGI IMG/M metagenome (GOLD analysis project Ga0123357, IMG submission 89873) | Embiratermes neotenicus P4 segment gut microbial communities from Petit-Saut dam, French Guiana - Emb289 P4 | ecosystem: Host-associated > Arthropoda: Insects > Digestive system > Gut ...
GTGTGGGAGAGGGGGTGGGGATGGGGGGGAGGGGGGGGATGGAGAAAAAAATTCCAAAGATAAGACTTAATGGGTATGTTCCTATACTGATAAATGGATTGTTCTGTATGTTGTTAAACTGTGTTTAGTACAGATTACTCTAAAAGTAAGCTTCTAAATGAAAGTCACGGAGTACTGAGCTCTATTCTGTCTCATAATTTGCATTACATTAATTACTTAATGTTTGCAGGTTAATATTCAATGAGCATGGCCATGGCATATTCCTTCCCTAATTACAAAGTATAACATGTGATTATTCAGTAACAGTGTGTAGTACATTTTTTACAAGATGTCTGTTTGCAATTCCATTCACAATTAGTTATCTACCTGGAGTTAAGATTATGTTCTGCTAGGATGTGATGCTGTGTGGTGAATAGACACCAGTGTTTTGGAGAAGAATGCCGCCTCCATCTGAACGAGGAGCAGCAGATTTTTCCAAGACATGAGCACTTGTTTGCCAGTACACACAGTGCACATGGCCGAGGACTAATTTTAATGTTCGCTGCTATGATACCTGGAGATGGTTATTGATGAATTCGTGTGATTCCTTGAATTGAAAGCTGGTTTATTTGTTTTTGGCCCAACAGCCCCCTAGTGGGCCAGGGCCTCCTCATTAACGAGCTTTCTAGATCACGCACAACGACGCACAACAGGCGGTACGACTCCTCTGGATGAGTGATCAGCTCGTCGCAGAGACCTCTGCCTGACAACACACAGCGCTCACAACAGACAGACATCCATGCCTCCGGTGGGATTCGAACCCACAATCTCAGCAGGCGAGCAGCTGCAGACCTATGCCCTAGACCTTGCGGCCACTGGGACTGGCGAAAGCTGGTTTACTGTCACAAATTAGATACGACTGTTTTGCTCAAAATCATAACTGATTTACACATGAACTACGACTGTAATGTGGGAGCAAACAGATTTTATATAACAGAGTGGATATAAATTGAAATTTTGAGACTCACAATATATAAGCAGTTCCTTTGAGAAACCTTTTACTGTCTTGAGTTGTGTTGCTACCATTTATCATGATTTGATATTTGTAACCATGTATATATTGCATTTAACCCTGTAGAATCTTATAAAGTTGATCCACTAAAAACATACAGTGAGGCTTGTAGCTTTTTAAGTGTTATTTGCTTAGCACGGAAACCCTCATCTCATTGTTAATGTGGTAATCAGAGAAGCACCTGGAGTGATGTTATATGACATTTCTTGTTGTCAGAATCAGGAAATATGCTATGACACACAATACTTTTTTTTAAATATTCATGCCTGGTTGAATATCATCTTCTGATACAAATATTTGTAGACTGAATCCCCTCTTTCCCTGCCCGTAGCTCTGATTGGCCAGAATGCCCTCCAGCTCTCAGCTATAACTATGCATTCCTTTGCTTCCTCCAAATTACTTAAGCATCCACCTGAACCAGATTTTCACCATAAAAATTGAGGCAACACATCTGTCCAAAATGTCGGAACAAACCTTTTTTTTTTTTTGCATGGCTTAAAACCCCAAAAAAGACAGTTGGAGGGACAACCAGTGTGAAAACCTGGAAACCTGTTCTGACAATATGTGTTTGCTGAATTTTAATTGAGTTGGTTGTATTCAGTGATGACTTCATGTTGTGAGGTTTGTAGTTCTGAAGTAGTTTATGACGATGCATTTTGATATACCACATACGGAATTTTATTAACAGTCTAACATGTCAAAGTGTGGTTTCTTTTAAAATAATATAGCGTAATGAATACTTACACATATCGAAGCTGCAGTCCAACGAGCGGCATGTTTAAAGCAAGTTACCATTATAAATATTAGTGCAGTCAGACAGTAAATTACTTCTAATGCTTCTTCAGCTTAGAAACCTAACTGTGTGAAGTGTTGTGTGTGTGTTTATGAGTGCATGTATTTGGTATGTGTGTGTGTGTGTTTTATTCGGCATTTATGGTATTAATTAGTGTTTAGCTTAGATGTAAGTGCAAGTGGAATTAAGTACTGACATCGCCAGAATGCAGAACAAAACCACAGTAATAAGATAGGTAAAAATTCGTTAAAAATGCGACACACTTCAGAAACATGTGAAACACAGTAAGAAATCAAAATTACATTTAAGGAAGTCAGAGAAGTTAGGAGAAGATTGAATTCAGTTCAGATTAATTTCTCTGCCTGTCTCCTGCATAACACATTCAAATGGATCATACGTTCATTCGACCGTATGTCATTGTGATAGCTGAAGAATAAAAGACCAACTTGATGTCACATGCTGTTTATTTTACTTCTTATATACTCAGCATGTTTCGAACATTAATATATCTATCATCAGGAGCTTGCGACTATGCCGTTGAATTACCACATTGGTCGTTTTGTTCTCGTTTCGTTGTGTGTTCGAGATTTGGTGCAGTTGGGTTTGAGTAGTATCCGTGTTGCAGGCTTGCACGTTGCAAATTGCACGTTGCAAATTGCACGTCACGCCCTTAGAGACAAATGATTTAGTTTGATGTATTCCATGGATGTAAACACGATGGGATCCCAAAGTGTGCATAGCATCTTGTTACACAATTGACAAAATAGGCCTGAGGATGACTAATCTATGGTCGAAACATGTAGCCTTATAATTACCTTGAGTAATAAAGTGATTGTGCTGACATACACTATTTAATATCATATTACGTTACAAGCACATTGTGATGCTTCAATTCAAACAGATTAATAAATTATAGAATCATGTATTTTTCATGTTAAAGTAGTTATTTTCATGCATGAGTATTGTGCTTTTGAAATTAACATGTCTGTTTACACTTGCAGCACAAGAAATTAAGCCAAAAGTCAAAAACTGACCAGACTACTAGCGAACTAGTGAGGTCAGGGGCAGCAGCCCTGTTTGGTGCAATGAGCTCAGATTGGTTTGGATCCAGCTAGATTTTCAGAGCTGACCAGGTGAGTATAGCTGCTGCAGATATAATGGTGCATAATATGCAGTCATTCTTTTCATAAATGGGAGTGGAATGTAGACGACTTCTTGATTTCAAACTTTTGCCTTGTTCTGAATGTCGTATGCCTTCTTCTGGTTAATTCCCCAGCATCCGAATTTTATATGCCGATGTTTTGGATCACGCTGTTCCATCTCCATAAGCGGATACGTATGAAGAATTCTTCGTACCTACCTGCCTGTGAAGATGGAACAGACAGAGTGTTCCGAAACATCAGCACGTAAAATTCAGGTGCCAGGGAATTACCCAGAAGAAAGCATTCAACAAATTGATACCTGTCCGTACTATCAATTTGTCCACGTAATTTTTCATGCTGTTTCTCATTTAACATGAAATTAGTCTACACATCTTCATTCATTAGGCTATCATTTTTAGTGTATTTATCGATAGTAGGAAATTTCACTTATTGAAAACAAGTGAGAGATTTGGGAATTTGCATTTTCCAAATTTGTTGATTGCATTCCTCATTAGGTGGTCACAGTTATCTAAAATAATATCACCGCTATTTCATTAACAATTCTTGTCAATATAAGTAAATAATGACACTAGCTATGTTAACTTCAAGGAGGTTTTAGCAATCTGAAATTCGATTTGTTCCTTTTTGGGTGATTCCCCGGCGTCTGAGTTCTAACTGCCGACGTTTCGGAACTCACTGTCAGTTCGATCTCCATAGGCAGGTGAATGAAGTATGTCAGTGGATGGATTGTGTGGGGTATTTATACCTGATTGGGTTGGAGCGGGGAAGTGGCAGAGCCAATAGGAAGTAGTGTGCCCATACGGGGCGGGTAAAAGTCCAGCAGGTAGTGGAGGGGGAGGGTGTATATACACCCTCCCCCTCCACTACCTGCTGGACTTCTACCCGCCCCGTACGGGCACACAACTTCCTATTGGCTCTGCCACTTCCCCGCTCCAACCCAATCAGGTATAAATACCCCACACAATCCATCCATTGACATACTTCATTCACCTGCCTATGGAGATCGAACCGACAGTGAGTTCCGAAACGTCGGCAGTTAGAACTCAGACGCCAGGGAATCACCCAAAAAGGAACAAATTACATTTAGAACATGGTGAAAGCTTAAAAACAAGAATCTGAAGTTCCTTCTTAGTGTCATGCAGTTGGTCCATATACAGCATGTCCTTTTCACTTGGAATTATAGGGTTATGTGTGAATGGTTGGATTGGTAGTTCCCAGGTATTGGATAGGAAAAAGAGGTTATAGAAATGGCCACCAAGACTGTCAGACGTGTGCATCTTGGACTTCTTTTTGTGGGGCCATCTGAAGTGCGTGATGGACTTGGAAAAGTACACGATCTGTACCAGCTGCAGTGCTGGATCATCACGACCTGCGGGGCAGACGAATGATACATTGGAACGAGCGTGACATTAAGGGGCAACCCACTCACATGTGTGCATCAACCAAAATGATGAGTCTTTTGCACATTGCTTATAAAATGGCGTATTTCCTCATGGCTCCAAGTAAATAGGATATTCTGCAGAGACAAGTAACCACTCAGATTGTGTGGAAGAACCTCACTCTACTGCAGCACACAGTAAATAGTAGTCTTTCCACAGTAAAGTAATAGAACAGCTAATGCTTCAACAAAATAATACAGGAGAGAGAGAATAAAATATGTGTGTGAAGATCATAGATCATGTTCTGTCGGCCTTATCCATTCAGTGTGCTTGAAAACTAGGCCATGCCTCGGGCAGTTAGTCACTGGCCTGTCACTGCAGTCCACATTGTGATGGATATGGTGGCACTGTGACAGGTTTCCTCTGCGTACTTAGTATTTTCTCTGTCAGTATCATATCAGCAACCTGCATACTATCTGTAAGTACCATGCCAACAGGCTGCATATGCTGCATACTCATTTCATCTGTCACCAACACAATATGATCTTATCACTGAACAGTGTCATTAAATTACTGTCTACACGTAAAAGAACTGTCCATCTTACAACATGGTGCTAGCTACATACGGTTAGCTCACATTTCTTCATCCAGCTGTAATACTGTGTTCCTTCCTTGTCTCTGCCAGTTCTGCTGCAACCTTGACCTTCCACATCTCTGGGTTTCCTGCTTTCAAATGAAACGACTTTACCTTGAAATTGAACTGATTGTCGTTCACCTTCCTTGCCTCCGACAGTCAGCTCTGCCTTCCCCCTCAAGCCAGCACATCAGTCTTTTCTGTGAACTGGCTATCCTTTCTTAGCTATGCTAGGTCAAATGGTGACATAGGAAGGCGTGAAGTGACTTGTAACAACTTACGTAACCTTATATCTGAATCTCATTAGACTACTGTGTTTAGTTTCACCACCCATCCACAAAGCCTAACCATTCTGTGCCTTAATCCCAGATATGATCTAGTTCCCCTGAGTATCTGAAGCTCAGCAGTAAGCCTGATTGGATTTTAACTTGCAGGAATAATATTAAAAATGGAATGGGAGACTGTGTCAACCAAACAGGTCTACATAAAGACTGTACAACTGGCTGTGTGAATGTGAGGTGTACGACGTTTCCTGAGGTATCTACAGATGGTGCTTATGTTTTATTGATATATTGTATATTTATAAATATACTGCATATTTAGTAGAACGACTGTACTTTCCCACTGACAGTCGTGCGTGAAGTACATACAGTGTGGTCCACGGGAAACTGATGGTTTTAAATTACCAACATTGGGTAGCGACAGCAGTGGGAGAAACCAGTGGGGGTTTCAGTGGGTTCGTGTGCATGACAGCCTTGAATGTAGTGCAAGATGTTCAGTTTGGCAATGTGTGTTTGTGTCCAGTACTTCGTATGCAGCAACTTGGTCATGGATGTGTACCAAGCATTTTGACAGGAATTTTATAACTACAGTAGGGACAGTGGCCAGTTGAATACAGTCTGGTCAGGTGAAACAGGATTATATGAAACTGTTCCCAGGAAAAGGAGAAGCCAGGTCTGTGAAGAACTGCAACCTGGAGAACATGGAGCATGTGAGAGCTGTGCTTGAGCGAAGTCCAGATCATTTTGTTTAAGGTGCAGTGACCTAACGCCGCACATTTCATGAGAAACCTGACCGGAGTTGTGTACACAAACCTCACTTTTTCATTCCCAGAAAGAGCAGATCGTGCGTCAGCTAAATTCACATGAGAAGCAATTCTGATTGTGGTTTTGTTGGGATTTCGTGAACATGCTGCAGCGAAATCCTCTATTACCACCGACACGCATGCACGGACTTAATGTTGGAGAAGACAAACAGAATTTTTGGTACTGGTCATGAACAAATCCAGCAGACACCCTTGCATAACAGTAATCAAAGAAGATTAGATGGAAATAATGACATCCGTTGGTCCTGTGCCGCATCACCAATGCCTGGAAGCCGTCATGTTTCAGCCAGATGGCGTAACTGCCCACACCTCCTGACATAGCATGGATGCAGGGAGCGTGTTATTCTCTAATAACATCATACCTTGATTCATTGTAGATTCAGGGTCACTTGAATTCCCCTAACTTCTTGTCTGCAGACTTTCTCTTGTGGAGTATTTGATAGACAGAATATTTCCACATGGACTTTACACCTTTGAGGATATAAAAGCCCACACTTATCATAGGTTTGAAGCCATTCCCACAAACTTTGTGCACAGGGTGACGGACTTCACGGTGCGATTAATTTAGTGCATTGCAAGGGATGGATCTCTGTAATACCGGTGTACTTTCATTACATTCCACAGCATCATTAAAAATTTAAGTCACTTGTCTTAGAGTGAATACTGCCCATGGACTGCCCTGTATACATATTATTGCACTTCTTTAATGATTACATCTTTATTTATTTCATTCTTACTGGTACCCATCAGTATATAAATAAATGAAACTGTATGTATATAGTGACAGTGTAAATATTATGACAGCTTGAGAATGTGTTATGTAGACTGAAATTGAATGGAATGCTTGAGTGACTGGTCTGCACTGATGATGTTAAAGTGTGGATGAAAACAGAAATACTTTAAAGAAATCTATTAAGGAGGCTGATGTAGAAGTACATGCAGAGAAGACTTTGTATTATGTTTGTCTCTCATCACCAGATTGCAGGACGCACTCGCAACGTGAAGGTAACTAATAAAACTTTGAAAAGGTGGCGGAGTTTAAATGTGTGCGAATGATACTAAGAAATAAAATTTTCAATTGTTGAGTTCCCATTTCCTGTCTGAAAATATAAAGATTAAAATATATAAAACAATAATCTTACCCATTGTTTTGTATGCATATGAAATTTATTGTACGTTTGGAAAATAAATAAATACACACACATACATACATACATTCCCCACTTTGTCCAGAGCAGTTGTGGAATCCATCCAGCCTTTTCTTTGATAGTAATGAGAGGATTTTGCCATTGGGGTTTAAATGCCAGAATGTACAGCTGATCATCCACAATTAATTCTGATATATATATATATATTTATTTATTTATTGTATTTTCCATAAATAGGTGTCCTAACCTGTCTGTGTCTTCGCATATTCAACGTTGCCCACATTTATTTTGCTGTGGATTCCTTCTGGTCCTTGTATTGTCAGTTTGGGCTCAGCACTGATGTGATTTATTGTGTGTACATATCAAAAAATAGGGACCTAATTTTTGTTCAGAATCATTAGAATTCACATGTGACATTTATGTAAGTTAATTTTCCTCTGTTTCAGTGAATGTAATCTAAAATCTGTACATGTTATTAGTGTTTTATAACATTGAAAGTCTTGTACTTAACAAGGATAAATGTGTTTAAGCCAAGTACAGAGGGGACAACTTGATGTCAGAACACACTGGGGTAAAAAGATATTTGCCTCAGATTAATCCAGTCATTTGGTAATCTTAACATTAACAAATGGAAACAAAGTGATCCACAGGGACAAATGAGGTAAAGACGAAGGAAAATCACAGATGGAAAATGAAGCATGTATGACCAAACAAATGCCACCAAAAAATGCAGATTCCTATCTTTACATGTAGGTTATACAAAGAAGAAATTTAATTTTAGGTTTTATATTAAATCAACATCTACATTATTGCCAGCCTAGGAGGTAGCTTTCTGTGAAAATTACAAATGGATGCCAGGTGCTATGAAATAATTGGATCGATCAGATTTGCTACTAATTCTGAATTGGAGTGGTTTTCTTACAATTGTGATATATATTTAATTGACATTTGGTTCGAAACTTGTAATTTGTAAACTGTAACTTGGAATGGAAATATTGTTACACACAGACAGTAAACAACTGCCACGCACTTTCATTTGTTCAGCAAATACCAATGCCGTTCATTGGACCTAGAGGCATTATGTGGCTGAAAGTGACGTGACACTTCGCTAAACTTTCTGGAATAGCTGACGTTACGCTTCGCCTTTGTATAAACCCATTAGCACGGTAAACGAGCTCTCAATACACAACGTCTACTTACACTTCCTGAGTTACGTATCCTGAGTTGGTGCAGAAGATTAAAAGTGAAATTAGCACACAGCTTGATTGTGAAAAGTGCTATGATCTTCAGTCTGATAATTTTACCAGGTAAGCCATGCTGATTGTTTGGAAATTCCGACTAAATTGAGTTGCGTACATTTGGATCGAATTCGGATTTAATTATTATAAATTCAAAATTCGCGTAATTTGGTTTATGTTCAGGCAAGCTAACTTTTAACACTTCAAAATTATTTGAGAGCATATTTCTTTGTCCCTTGTGTATATATATTGTGAATGTAGTTGTTTAGAATATATAGTTAGATGATTTTGGTATATTGTCTTAGAGTCCTTATCAGGTTAGTAATCTGATTGGTGGCAGCTAAATACTACCCAGAAAAACGCTATACAACCCTTTTCCCATAGTGTGTGTCGAGATGATAATTGGTGGAAGTCCAGCCCCATTCTGACATACACTACACAATTTTCCTTCTTATTCTCTCCTTTTTTTTTATTTAAAAGACATGGTCTGTGAACATGAGCATAAGGTTTCCATTTATATAAGTTCATGTAGAAGTTTGGATTATTTTCCATGTGAAGACATTGTGATGTGAAATTATGGTTGTGGTCTGATTTGCATTGCTCGTAAATTTTGCCTATTCCCCTTCCCAAAAGGAAAGAGGTAGTTATGTATCACCATGTTGTCTGTGCACCCACCCCCCCTCCAATTTCAACTGTTGAGTCAGATTTTCATGAAACTTGGTATGAACGTTGTACGTATTTCTGTCGGGAATACCTTTCGAACGTCATGAGATACACTCTGGAGGTCGGATCAGTTCCCCGGGTGCTAAGAAGGGTTTGGAGTACGGGCATGTGAGACTGAGATTCGTGTTCTTTTGCACTAACTATACGTGCACCCAGCAAGCTGTACCAGTTGATGGCGCTACTCATATTGTGGGTGATGGATAGTTCTAATGTCCACCGGGGCACTGTGTGTCCTAATATTTATATTGGTTTAATATTACGTATTCCGTGCATTATTCTTACAATGAGTTACATTCACCAACGAACGCACATGCGCATTTGTTGGTGACTATAAGTGATTTATAGTGGCATTCCTCCGTCCGTTACCTTACATTAGGCCACGACCACTTACTTTCACATCTTTCCCCCTCCCAGTTTATGTTTAACAGTCACGCACTCATTCAACGACAATCATCATACCCTTCGTTCAACCATCTTGCTCTATTGCGTCAACGGTGGTTATAGGCTGTTACACGATAGTGGCGCATTCTGCTGACTGGCAACGTTATCCGTGATTCAATGCCATAAGTGGCACCTGGATTAAATGCTAGGAATAAGGGTAATTTTGGGAGGGAATGTTCGTTGGCATTACGTTCATCAGCAACAGGGTAAGCCATGTCAGACGTGCCGTCTTCGTTGCTGTTGGTCTCTCCATCTTGTGGCATTATGTTAGTGTCCGAAATTTCGGTGGAGAAAGTTGTGTCAGTGCAGAGTTGTGACGTGAAATTATCTAGACATTTTTCGGTGGAGAAATAATCTCGCAAACTACCCTACACAGCTACGTAAGTTGAAATAGCGATATTAATTTTTATGTTGATTCACATGTTGAACGACCTCGATGTATTTGTCTCGTGTCATTAATGGCTGTTCTCTGTAGAAGCATGAATTGTGTAAACTTTGGGTTAACATTTCTAGGCGTTTTGCTTGTAGTTTAAATCAGGAAGTCATAAGAGTGACATTGAAAGTACTAGATATTAAGTTGAAATCCAGCATTCTAATTTCTACCTGTGTGTTATTTGACGTTCTGGTTAGGTTGATATTACGAGCAGTGGTCAGAACTTTTTCTTCTTGATTTACGTGATCAGGTTTGTAAGAATGGAATGAAGTGTTGTAATTGAAATTTATTTATTCTTTATTTATTTAGGATTTCTATTTGTTGCAACTGGAATTTCCGAGGATTAAGACCTTTCGGAAAAGACGCAATCTGACTTTCACTTGTACTGTACCAGTAAAATTGCTACAGCGTCAATCCCATTCTCCACAAGTTGTCTATATCAATACCAGCAAGTCCTGAATGCTTTTTGCCGGCTTGTTTATAAATGCCAACGTAACGAAGGATTTTCGCGTATTAAAATTACAAATTCGTGACGTTTTATTCTCCCACATAAACATTTGAGGAGAAGTTCTAGTCTAATGGGGCAGTTTTAACAGCCAGAAATTTGTCTACCGGCTGTAAACGTTGAACTTTATCAATGCTTGCCGAGGTCATAAAGTTCGATAGAGATTGACAAGGTCATACAAATGAGAGATTTCTAAATATTGCACTCGTTTGCGAGTGGGTTATACTAAAGTAATAATCGGTGAACTTCAATTTCTTTCCGAGGCAGTCTAAATTAGACTTGCTTTATATCCAGCTGTAAAAGCAATTAGGTCTCTCCTCGTGTTTATAAATTTGATGTTATATTATTTCTGTCCAGACTTACAGGGATCAGCAATAGAACAGCGGTAAATTACGACCTTTTTATGAGGTCTAGGGGAGTAAGTTTGTCTCAGGCTTTGCCTGGACACTTCGCGAAAAACATAAGTTGATATACTCGTATCTTGCTGGAGACATGTTCTCTGAATCGTAGTAATTAACCAACTTAATGCACAAATTCTTGTTTTATAATAAGTTCATTATATGCCTCTACATGTTTCGAGCACCATGTGCTCATCATCAGGAGGTCAAAGTTGTATTATACAGCATCTGGTATCATAGCAGATGATGATACCAGATGCTGTGTAATACGGTTTTGACCTGATGATGAGCACATACTGCTCGAAACATGTAGAGGCATATAATAAAATTATTATAAAACAAGAATTTGTGCATTAAGTTGGTTAATTACTAAGATTATACTGGCTGCACGGTCATAAATATAAACATAAAAATTTGTTATCTCTAAATGTTTTAAATTTTGAAGGGTACGGCAGCATTCCATCAGCAGTATCGGTGATTTTATTACGAAGAATCGCAACGTAAAATGCACAGTTTATCCAGATTGCCAAAACATTTTTTTTTTGTGAATCTGGATTTATTTTACATACCGAAAAAAAAGTTTGAGTATTTTTCTAAAGTGACGGTGCTTGTCAATAGCATTTCCACCAGTGTTTGGGGAATTTTTATTGACCTTTGTTAATAATCATATACGCATTACGTTACTATAATTTCGTTCGCATCACTCTTTTGTAACGTACATAAACCCTCATTCTATGCTTCTTGTGTTATACCTGAGACTTGTGATTTATGTTTTTGGTCACCTTCGGAGTTTCCTCAGAACACAAGACCTCCGCGAGTAAAAATTACCAGAAGTGAAGATTACAGAAAACTACTTTGCACCTAATGCCAATTTTAGTTTACGATTTCGTACGCGGATTTAGCCATTCATATGCCAGGAAGCTGGAATTTTGCGTTGTTTGGTTGCCGTGGATTTTTTAAAGTTGTACTTATGAAGGCGCTGTATTTTATCCTGCCCCTGAACAAGGGAGCTGTTAACAGTTTTATTGCATAAAAAACCCACATCCGCGTTTTTTTACATTGCAATTCAACTACTTTATATCATAGTACATTGTCGAAGTGCTCTGAATTCCTCTTGGATGCAAACATTCTGTGCCATAAAGTACTGCACTCAAGCACACTATAAAATAGACATGTGTGTAATTGGATGGCTAGGTCGGACTGTCAACTGTATTGTAGCCAGCGTGATGTCGTGCAGATCATGGGTCGATTTTATGAGTGTTGCGTTCATGTTCTTTCTACCAGGCTTGAATGCATAAACCAGAAAGTTTCACCACCTCGAAAGTGAGAGTAAACACTGTTAACATTTTTACGTTTTGTTCGACCGTGCATCCTAATATAATGATAGTCTTTTTTCACCAAGTTTCATCAATAAACATATTGCATTTTCTGTATATTGCACTATTTTGTGTAATTAGATACGAATGTTGTGAATATACTCAATATACTCACTGCATAACCAGACTTTTATAGAGTTTTTAATAATTATGTAAACATATCCACATGACGTAGTCCGCACATCGCGAATAAACACACAGTTTAATTATATCTACAGGATTTTATATAGATTTTATATGAATTTTACCATCTTGTAATATTCATATAATACAACAAACTATATACGAGGTCTGTTAGAAAAGTATCCGACCGTATTTTTTTATGAGAACACCTGATGGATTATAATCTAGCGCGCTTGCTTGAGCCGACGTTGAACCTTAGTGCGCATGCGTGAATTTTTTGCCACCTGTCGATAGCGTCAGTTGCTGGGAAGCAGCATTTGAGTGAGGTAGTGTGTAGTGCTCGCGTCGATTTTTCATTGCAAGGAAAATGACGGAA
>Ga0123357_10008411_pt1 | contig 12885 bp, 9 predicted proteins | sample TergutEmb28metaG_FD_89873 | JGI IMG/M metagenome (GOLD analysis project Ga0123357, IMG submission 89873) | Embiratermes neotenicus P4 segment gut microbial communities from Petit-Saut dam, French Guiana - Emb289 P4 | ecosystem: Host-associated > Arthropoda: Insects > Digestive system > Gut ...
CGGAGTTTGGCGTAGGCGGAGACTGGCGTCTCGAAGTCGGCCATGAGGTCGGTGTGGACGGGGATGACGTTGCCTTGCGCGGAGAGGCGGAGGAAATCGGCGTAGGATGGGACGATGTTCATGTGCGGTGCTGTGCGTGTTGTGTTGTGCGGTGCGGCAGGGTAACACAGGCATTCTTGTCTGTGCCAAGCATGTTGTGGCGGCGGCGCGCGGGAGCGCGGCCAGTCTTTGCCGCGAAACGAACGCACCGAATTGCGCGCATGATTTTCGCGGCCAAGGCTGGCCTCGCTCCCAGCGACGGCGCGCGCCCCTCGGATTTTTCAGGCGAGTTCTCCCGTGAGCGTGAACTCTTCGCGGTCGTGATACAGGTGGCGGACGCGCGCGGCGGGGACGCGCGCGCGAACTTCTTTCAGCAGCGCGATGGGGTCGGCGGCGCGGCCAAATTTCAGGTTCACAATGAAATGGCGGCACCAGCGGCGTTCCAGCCAGGGCGCGACAATGGCGTCGAGCACGCGGCGCGGGTTTTCAACGAGGTCGCAAAAGAGCCAGTCGACGGGCGCGTTGCCAGTGGCGGCGGAGGCGGTCGGGTCGAAGCGGAAGGCGTCTTGCTGGAGGTGCGTGATGAGCGGGTTGGCAAGCGCGCCGGCTTTGAGCGGGCCGTTGTCAACGGCGATGACGCGCGCGCCGCGCTTGGCCGCGCTGTAACTCCAGCCGCCGGGCGCGGCGCCGAGGTCGGCGACGGTTTCGCGCGGCGCGGGTTCGCGTCCGAGGATTCCATAGGCTTCCTCGATTTTCAGGAAGGAGCGCGAGGGCGCGAGCGGGTCGTCGGCCATGCGGCGCTGGCCGCCGGCGATGATTTCGCGGGAGATGAACGCGCTGTGGTAATTGGGGAAAAACACAAACAGGCCGCGGTGCAGTCCGGGCGCGCGCGAGGGGAGGACGGGCACGGCGAGCTTGGCGACGCGCGACATGCGGTTGCGCAGGGTTTCGATGAAGAATTTCTCGACGCTGCCGGCGCGGCGCAAGAGTCCGTCGAGTCCGTCGGCGCAATCGAAGATGCGCGGCCAGGGGCCTTTGAAGCGTTCGTTGTGCGCGGTGCTGAAAAAATAATCCGCGATGTCCGCCGCGATGGCGTTGACGGATTCGCCGGTGACGACTTCCGTGCCTGGATGGATCGCGTGCGCGAAGCAGAGGTCGGAGATTGTCGCGAGGTCTGGCGGGTTGTTTGTTTCGAGCCAGCCGTCGCCTTGGTTGCGCGCGACCAAGCCGAGCGGGCGGAGTTCCCGTTCGAGGTGGGGTTCGTATCCGGTCTGGCAGCGGAAAATCATTTTAGTTTTCTTGCGTGGTTTGCGCGGGTTGCGCGGTCTGCGCGGTTTTTTCTTTTTTTGCCTCGATGCGCGCGCGGATGATTTCGACGAAAATCGGCACGAGCGAAATCAGGACGATGGCGGGCACCACGAGTTCGATATTATTTTTCACGAAGGCGAGGCCGCCGAAGAAAAATCCGAGGAGGAGAAAAAGGCACACCCAACTGATGCCGCCGATGGCATTGAACAGCCAGAAGCGTTTCCAATCCATCTTGCCGACGCCCGCGACAAACGGGACAAAGGTGCGCACGATGGGCACGAAGCGCGAGAGGATGATGGCCACGCCGCCGTATTTTTGGAAAAAGGCGTGCGCGCGGTCGAGGTGTTTTTTGCGAAGCAGAAACGAATCCTCCCGCGTGAACACTTTAGGGCCTAGATACGAGCCGATGGAGTAGTTGACGATGTTGCCGATGACGGCGGCGGCGGAAAGGAGCAGCATCATCAAGTAGATGTTAAGGCCGCTGTCGGGGCGCGAACAAAAGTAACCTGCCATGAACAGCAGCGAGTCTCCAGGCAGGAAAGGCGTCACCACCAGGCCCGTTTCGGCAAAGATAATTGCGAAGAGCAGCCCGTAAGTCCAGGCGCCATAGTGCGTGGTAATGTAATCCAGGCTTTGGTCGAGGTGCAGGATGGAGTGGATGAAATGTTTGAAGAGGTCGAGCATGGTGAAAAAAACAAAAAAGGCAGGCAGCGCGGAAGCTGTCTGCCTTTTGTTTAGAGTGGCGCGTGGTGATGTGAATCAGACATCGGGTTTGGTTTTGCGGAGGCCTTGGACGCGGTCGCCCGCTTTCCACTGGCCGCGTTTCTTGAGCAGATCGACGCGTTCAAAGCGCTTGAGGACGTTGCGCTTGACAACGATGCCGCTGGAACCTTGGAGACTTTTGTGTTGTGACATGGCGAAAATGGCTGGATGAAAAAATGACTGTGACGTGTTAGAGGGGCGAGACGGTGGCGGTCGCGCTCGCGCGTGACAAGTTTTTTTATGGGAAATGCGAGCGGCAAAAGCGCCAATGCTCGCGGACTGGCGCGCCGGCGCTTCTTTCTACTGCGCCGCGTGTATCGTGGTCGGACCCGTGATTTGCCACGATTTTCCGTCGAAAACGAGATCGACGTTGGCGTAGGGCGCGGCTTCCAGGCGCATTTCGACGCGGCGCGGGAGCGCGCGCTTGTCGCCGGGTTGTATCGTGCCTTGGTAGTAAACCGTGCCGTCGGCGGTGGATGTCAGCGTGACCGAGACAGGGCCGTTTTTGGCGACGATGTCGAAGGTGCGGTCATTGGGCTGCGGGCGCACCCATGTGTTGTCCGTTGTGCGCGGGGCCGGCGCGCCGCTGCTGCACTTGGAAACGGAGACGATGATGACCACCAGCAGTATCACGGTGATGAGGGCCGCGGCGCCGGCTTTGATGAGAAGTTTTTTGTCGAGCGGCGAACCGGATGAATGCGCGGGCGGGGTGAAGGTGACGGGGTTGCGCGGGCCGGTGGCGGAGGACGCGGTCGCGGCGGCGGCTCCGGCGGCATCGGCGGACATCGGGGGCGCGCTGCCGGTGGAGCCGGCGGGCGCGGCGGATTCGTTGTGGTGCTCCTTGGTGGTGGAGATGTCCATGCGTCCGTAGACTTCGCGGTTCACGGTGCGGGGGCTGGCTTTCGGGTCGACGTGCGTGAGGGCGTTGTAATCGGCGATGATTTTGTCGGGGGGCAGTTTGAGGAACGAGGCATACGAGCGGAGAAAGTTGCGCACATAGATTTCGGGGAGGCGGATGTCGTATTGGTTGTTTTCGAATTTGTGCAGGTAGTCGCCGCGGATTTTGGTGGATTCCGCGGCCTCGCGGATGGAGATGCCTTTGCGCTTGCGGGCTTCTTCGAGACGTTCGCCGATGGATTGCATGATGTGTAGTTAGTGGAAAGCTGTGCCGGTGTGAAGAGAGAATTGCGGGAATTTGCCCGATTTCGCAAGAAAGAGTTGCGGGGGTGGTTTCGGAGGGGGGGGCGTGGGCGCGGGAGTGGGCAGGGTGGCACAGGCATTCCTGCCTGTGCTGGTTTTCGGGTTTCGGTTTCTGGCTTTCGGTTTCTATTTTTTTATTTTGAGGAGATTGAAGATTGGCACAGACAGGAATGTCTGTGCTACCTTGAGGAGATTGAGGATTGGCACAGACAGGAATGTCTGTGCTACCTTGCGCGGCGTTTTTTTCAACATGACGATTTATCCAGCCATAGACATCAAGGGGGGGCGCTGCGTGCGGCTCACACAGGGGCGCGCGGACCGCGAGACGGTGTATTCGGAAAATCCCGCCGAGGTCGCCGCGCAATTCCGGGCGGCGGGCGCGCAGTGGGTGCATGTGGTGGACTTGGACGGAGCGTTTTCCGGCGAGTCGCAAAACCTGGCCGTGGTGCGCGAAATCGCGGCGGCGGGCGGGCGCGCGCGCGCGGGCGCGGGAACGGGCGCGGGCGCGGGTTTGCGCGTGCAGCTCGGCGGGGGGATGCGCACGCGCGAGGCGGTGGAGCGCGCGCTGGCGCTGGGCGTGTCGCGCGTGGTGGTGGGCACGCGCGCGGCGGAGGAGGACGGCGAGGATTTTGTGCGCGGGTTGGTGGAGATGTTTGGCGAGAGAATCGCCGTCGGCATCGACGCGAAAGACGGGCAGGTGGCGGTCAAGGGCTGGGTTGCCAGCGCGGGGGTGAGCGCGCTGGCACTCGCGCGGCGCATGGCGGCGATTGGCGTGCGCACGATTATTTATACGGATATTGGGACGGATGGGATGTTGACGGGGCCGAATCTCGCGGCGCAGGAGGCGATGTTGCAGGCCGTGGGCGCGGGGGCGGAGGCGGGAGCGGCGGAGGCGGGAGCGGGGGCGGCAACAGTTTTGGCGGGCGCGACGGAGGCGGGCGCGGGGTGCCGCGTGATTGCGTCGGGCGGCGTGTCGCGGCAGGGGGATGTGAGCGCGCTGGCGGCGCTGGCGAAGCGGTATGCGAATTTGGACGGTGTGATCATCGGCAAGGCGATTTATGAGAAGCGCGTGGATTTGGGGAAGGCGCTGGCGGAGGCGGAAACCTAGCGCGCCGGCACGCCTGCACAAGCATCCGCAGCGGTGGCTGCCTTGGAAAAACGAATTTTGCGCGAAGCGCCTTGGAGTGCGGCAGTCCTCTGTCGCTTTGGTATTTGGGTGAAACGAAGGCGGTTGCGTTGGGAAAGCGGCAGAGGACTGCCGCACTCCAAGGCGCTTCGCGCTCCAAGCCTCCGCAGTTGCTTCCTTCAACCTGAAAACCGCGATTGGCCGGGTTGAGTGGCATGGGCGACTCGCCCATGTGGGTCGTGTGACACGGGCGACTCGCCCGTGATTCACGCGCACAAACCAGTGCGCCAACCCAACGCATGGGCGAGTCGCCCATGTCACTCAACCCCAACCAATCCCACGGGCGAGTCGCCCGTGCCACTCGACCCAAAAGCGGTTTTCAGGTTCAAATGCTCCGCAGCTTGTCGCGTGGCGTCGTGGTTTCTCACATCTGCCGCGCGCGGCGCACTAGGTCGAAGAACTCGGCGCGCTGGCCGGTCGGGTCTTCGCCGGTCGAGGGTTCGCCCCAAGTCAGGATGTTGTCTGGGGTGATCGCGGCACTGTCTGTCGTGTTGCGCAGGTAGATGCCAAAGGCCGCCACCGCACTCGCGAATTTGAAATCAGCGCTCGCGGCAGCAAAGGTCGCGCCAGTGTCTTTGAGCGTGTATTCGATTTTGTCACTCGTGTCCGAGGTCGGGAGTTTGTAGCGGATTTTCAACGTGAGGAGTTCGTCGGCGGCTTCGGGTTTCGGGGTGGTCGTCACCGTCACGATGGTTTGGGTTTGGTATTTGAGGGCGTCGATGGGCGGGGGAGAGTGGGGGGAGCTTCCAGCTCCCTCCGACGGGAGCTGGAAGCTCCCGCCACTTTCGTCCTCGCCACTGCCATTCCTTTCATTCGCGGGGATGATTTCGTAGAGGGCGGTGACGGTGTGGCCGGCGCCGATTTCTCCGGCGTCGACTTTGTCGTTGTTGAAGTCTTGCGCGGCGAGGGCGCGTTTTTCGTAGCCGATCAGGCGATACGCGGCAACTTGCGCGGGGTTGAATTCGACTTGGAGTTTCACGTCCTTGGCAATCGTGTTTACCAGGGCGTCGGTGCGGTCGACGAGTTGGCGGCGGGCTTCTTCGCGGGTGTCGATGTAGCCGTAGTTGCCGTTGCCTTTGTCGGCGAGGCGTTGGAGGGTGGCGTCTTTGTAGTTGCCCATGCCGAAGCCGAGGACGCTTAGGTAAACGCCGGTCTTGGCTTTGTCGGTGATGAGCGTGACGAGGGCGTCGGGGTTGGTGACGCCGACGTTGAAGTCGCCGTCGGTGCAGAGGATGACGCGGTTGGCGCCGCCGTCGATGTAGTTGGCTTTGGCGATGTCGTAGGCGAGTTGGATGCCGGCGCCGCCGTTGGTGGAGCCGCGGGCTTGGAGGCTGTCGAGCACGGCGAGGATTTCGGTTTTGTGGCTGACGGGGGTGGAGGCGAGGGCGAGGCTGGTGCCGTCGGCGTAGGTGACGATGGCGATGCGGTCGTCGGGGCGGAGTTTGCCGAGGAGCATGCGCATGGATTCCTTGACGAGGGGGAGTTTGTTGGCCCTGTCCATCGAGCCGGAGACGTCGATGAGAAAAACGAGATTCGCGATGGGGCGGGTGATGGCGTCGAGGTCGCGGCCTTTGATGCCGATGCGCACGAGGCGGTGCGCGGGGTTCCAGGGGGCGGCGGCGACTTCCATCGTGGGGGCGAAGGGGGCGGCGGTGGTTTTCGGGGGCGGGGCGTAGTCGTAGGTGAAGTAGTTGAGCATTTCTTCGATGCGGACGGCGTCGGGTGGCGGGCGTTGGCCGTTGTTGAGGAAGCGGCGGATGTTGGTGTAGCTGGCGGTGTCGACGTCGGCGGAGAAGGTGGAGAGGGGGGTTTGCGCGGCGAGGAGGAATGGGTTCGCGGGGCGGACGGGATAGGTTTCGCCGCCGGGGTAGGAGAGGGCGCGAGGGCTGCCAGCTTGGAAGTCGACGGTGGTGGTGGCGACGGTGCCGGCGGCATCGGTGGCGATGGTGTTGTTGGTGAAACCGACTGGGGTGAGTGAGGTGCCTGGCGTGGCGCGTGGAGAACCGGCGGTGAATGCGACGACTACTTGAGCTTCCCCGATGTTAACGCTGGCGTTATTGTAGGCGCGCTTTCTCAAGATTTCCGTATTTGCGTCGGGGGCTGAGGCGGGAGGCGGAGGGGTTGGCGCACCGGATGGCGCGGCACTAGGCATGCTGCGAGTGCGGGAGTTAGCGTTTCCGACAAGAGCGCCTCCGGTGACAGTGCCATCGCCAGACGACTCGCTCTCGACGTTGGCACTGTAGGCGTGGATGTTTTCAACGGTGGTTGCTCCCACGTCGTTGAGAAAATCGTCGCTGAATGGCTGGATGGACACGGTGGGTGTCTTGAGCGCGGTGGTGATGCGAGCGCCGCTGGTGGTGTTCACGGCTTGATAACCATTATCGCGTTCGGCTGTCACGTTGAAGACGGACATTTGAACAACTTCGCCGGCAACGGCGTCGGGCGCGGTGGCGTCGATGACGGCGGCGGTGGAGTTTGCGCCTAATGCGATACTATTGTCCGCGGTGATGGCATTTTGAACAGGCGCACCGCTGGCGTTGGCGGCACCGGCCTGTAGTGCGTATGCGGATGCACCGATGCCATTGATGTTGCTGCCGACGGCAGATTGCGCCGCTCCGTAGCCGAGGGCGGAGGTGTTTTGCGCCGCGCTGTTGCCGAGGGCGAGTGAGCCGGCACCGATGGCGATTGCCTCTTTATCTTTTTCGAGCGGCTTTCCCGCGGAACCGATGGAGATGACTCCGTTCGCGGTAACAAGGGAGGCGGGTGCGGCGGGTGTGGAGGCGGCAATGATTCCTTCATCCCATGCATGTTTGCGTTCTTCCTCAAGTTTGGGGACGGCAAGAGCGAGTGTGGTGGCGACGCTTCCGCTGAGGATTGTCTCGGGCGCAGTTGTTGTCGCGGAAGCGCTCTCACCCAACGTCACGGCAGTGCCGAGGTCGATCGCTTGGTAGGTGTGGCCGTTGATGACGGTGGTGGCGTTTGTTGCGTCGGCGACGGTAGCGGCGATTTGCGTCGGGGCTTTTGCCATCGATGTCCGTTCGGAGTATGGTGTGCGCGCGAGGAAAAATATCACCGCGAAACAGGCGAGGGCGAGGCCGGCGACCAGGAAATAGGGGAAGCGCCAGACGCGTTTGGCATAGGGGTCGTTTTTTTCAGTGGCGCGGCGGGCGCGGGCGGCCTCGGCTTCGCGGGCGGCGCGCCAGTCGGGTTCGGGAGCGGGCGTCGCAAGCGACGGCCCTGCGGCGCGCGCGGCGGGGGTTTCGGACACGGGTTCGTGCGCGAGGGCGGTTTCGAGTTCGGCGGCCAGCGCGCGGATTTCAGCGATGGCGGTTTGCGCGGCGGGGTTGTCGCGGATTTCGGCTTCGTAGGCGGCTCGGGCGTCGGCGTCCATTTCGCCGAGGGCGTAGGCGGTCAGGCGCGGGTCGTGCGGGGAGTAGGCGGTGGATTGATTGTTGTCGGTGTTCATTTTGAAAAATGTTTTTGTGGCGTGTGGTTTTTCGCGGTTTTGATGGTTTGTTTTTTGAACCACTAATTTTCACTAATGAGCACTAATTCAGAGGGAGCGGATTAGTGATGATTAGTGTTTATTAGTGGTTTTTGTTTTGCGGTTCAGATTTCTTGCGCGGCGAAGTCGGCGCGGAGGCGGTGGAGGGCGTTGTGGAGGAGCACGCCTACGTGGTTGACGGAGTGCGCGGTGATGCGGCTGATTTCTTTGTAACTGAATCCGTTTTGGAATTTCAGGCGGAGGACTTCTTGTTCGTTGGCCGGTAGCGCGCCGATGAGGCGGAGCATCGCGGCGTGGGTTTCCTCGGTTTCGAGGTCGGCGCCAGGGAGCGGGGCGTCGGTGGCGACGCGCTCGGCCTGGCCTTCGGCAAAGCGTTTCATGCGGGCTTCCTTTCGCAGGGTGTCGAGCGCGCGGTGGCGGCAGACGGTGAAGAGCCATTCGGCGAGGTGGCCGTCGGTGTCGGCGCGGGGCGGGCCGATGAGGCGCACGAGGGTGTCTTGGACGATGTCGCGGGCGCGGTCGGGGTCGCCGAGGAGGCGCGCGGCGTAGCGGGTGAGGGGGGTCTGGTATTGGGCGACGATGGCGCGCGCGAAGTCGTCGGCGTCGGTGTTGGCGTTGGCTGGTGGCGGTGGCTCATGGTGCGTGAGGGCTGGCTCGGAGTTCATGGTTTGGGTCTGTTGAGTTGTGACCTTTGCAGGATATAACGCGCGAAGCGGCGTTTTATTAAAAAATAGTTTCAGTTTTTTTCGCGGGAGAGAGCAAGGGTGGGGTGGGGGAGCGCAGCGCGGCGCGGGCGCAACCGAAGGGGGACGTCCAATGCGCGCTGCGCAAAATCCCAAATTCCAAATCCCAAATAAATCCCAAATCCCAAAATCCCAAATCCCAAATAAATCCCAAACGACAAAATCCCAAATCCCAAAAAAGGCACCGGCGTTTGGAGATGCACTTTTTGCGGTATTGTTTTACCGGCTGCACGGGCTGATCGGGCGGATCAGACTGATCGGGCGGATCAGACTGCACTCAAAGCAGCGAGCCTTCCTGCAATCTTGTTGGCGGTGATCACGCCGTAGTTGATCGTGCCAAGCCAGCCGGACATGATGATGCCTGCGCTGCCGGCGTGATACAGGCCAGGGAGGTTTTCACTCAGGGTCATCGAAACGGGCAGGGCCTCGAATTTCGTGCCGAAGGAGGCGCCTTGGTGGTGGAGCGTGTGGCGTTCAATCGTGCGCGGGGTGGCGGCTTCACGCCAGTCTATCTTCGCACGCACGTCGGGGATGAGGCGTTCAAGCGCGGTGATGGATTCTTCAATGAGGCGCGTTTTGTGCGCGGCGTAGGTGGCGGCGTCCATTTTTTCCCAGTCGGGGTAGCGTCCGCTCAGCGAGGCGACAACGGTGTGGCGCGGTTCGGGGGAGTCGGGGCGCGTCTCTGGATAATAGAGGGAAAAGGTGCGGCTGGTCGTGCGCAGGCTGGTGAGTTCGGCGGCGGAGTAGGCGGGGGCGTCGGAGGCGAAGACGATGTCGCCGACGCGGGGGAGCGTCTCGCCTTTGCGGATGCCGAGGTAAACCTGGCAGGAGCTGGTGTTGGGGCGCATGGCGCGGGCTTGTTCAATGAAGGCGGCGGGGAAATTTTCCGCGCCGGCGAGGCGGAAGATTGTGTTGTGCAGGCTGGCGTTGGAGAGGACGGCTTTGGCACGGATGACTCGGCCGGTGGAGGTGATGACGCCGCGGGCGGTTGGGTGGAAGCGGCGTCCCGACGTTTTTTCTGAAAGCGCTTTTTCCGAAAACGCTTTTTCTGAAAGCGGCGGGACGCCGCTTCCACTTTGCGTTTCGACGAGGATTTTTTCGACGAGGACTTTTTTGCGGAGTTCGACGCCGTTGGCACGGAGTTCGGCGAGCATTTTTGCGATGAGCGCGTCGGTGCCGCCGCAAAAGGTGAAGATGCCCGCGCCCATGAAATTCGTGAACACGATGGCGTAGGCGATGGCGGGGTCGTCGGGCGTGGTGCCGTTGGCAAAGGCGATTGGCTCCAGGAGCAGGCGGTGGACGTCGGGGCGCGCGGGGAAGAAGCGTTCGAACATCTCGCCGGTGGTCTCGGCGGCGGCGGCGGCGGTGAGCGCGCCCGCGGCGGTGTTGCGTTCGCGGTCGCGGGAACTGAGCGCGCGCAGGTGTTCGTAGAAGGTCTCGACTTGGGCGCGGGGGAGGCGGAATTGGTCGGTGAGGACGCGGGTGTAGTCTTCGCGGGTGAAGGTGGTGCGCACGTCCATTTGCGGGTTCACGAGGCGGATGTCCTTGAGTTGGACGATGGAGTCGGCGATTTCGGGAGTCCAGTAGCGGCGGCAGGATTTGATCATGCCGGAGGGGAAGCCGTGCAGGGAGATGTCGAAGATGTGCCCGCCTTTGCGGGTGAACCAGGTGGCGAGTCCGCCGAAGCGGTGGTGGTGTTCGAGCACGAGGACGCGGTGGCCGGCTTTTGCGAGGAGGTTCGCGGCGGTCAGGCCGGCCAGTCCGCTGCCGATGACGATGACGTCGTATTCGTCGGCGATATTTTTGAGCCAGTCGTAGGACATGGGACACTATGTCGGAGAATCGTCTTTTTTGTGCAAGATTTCTCCATGACACGTCTTGCCGCAGCGCGGCGCAGCCGCAACGGAAGGAGGACGTCCAATGCGCGCTGCGGAAATCCCAAATCCCAAAATCCCAAATCCCAAATAAATCCCAAATCCCAAATTCCAAATAACAAAACAAGACACTGGCATTCGAATGCCGATGTCTGTTCGCCTGCCGCGGCGACGGCGCAAGGGAGCAACGCGCCGCCTTTTGTAGTTTGGAATTTTGTCGTTTGGGATTTATTTGGGATTGTCAGGCCACTCGCCAAGCCTCGTAGAGGAATTTTGGGATTTGGGATTTTATAAATTTGGTGCGGGTAGAGGGAATCGAACCCTCCTCTCATGCTTGGGAAGCACACATAATAGCCGATATACTATACCCGCGTGTTTCGCGAATGTTGCAAACCTTGCGACTTTCGCGAACCTTGCAAATCTGAAAAAACAACCGCGCGTATTCAAGGGCGCGGGGCGGGCGCGGCAATCAGAAATTATTGCTTCACGCCGAGGCAGTCGTAGACGACGCGGTCGGGTTGGTAGGTCGCGCTGGAACGCAAGAGGAGTTTGCAGCCTTGCGTTTCAAACTGGCCTTTGGCGGCAAGGTCGGCGGCGAGGGCGGGTTTGCCTTCGAGCAACGCAACCAGCGTGATGTCCTGGCAGAGCACGAGGGGTTTCATGTTGGGCGCGCTCACGATTGTGAGCGGGACAACACGGCTGGCGAAATCGAGTTGCGTGGTGACAATCGGGGCGCCAGCGATGGCGCCGGCGCCGGCGGCGGGCGAGGCGGCGTCGGTCGCGGCGGAGGCGAGTTGCGCGGCGGCTTGCCGGACTTCGAGTTGTATCATGCGCGCTTTCGCCTCGGGCGCGGCGGACTCGGAGGCGGCGCTTATCGCGTCGAGCAGGCGGTGGCGCACGGCGGTGAGGTCGGCGAGCGATTTGAGGTCTTTGAGCGCGGGCTGCGACTGGATGGCTTTGGCAAGGTTGGAGAGTTCCTTGAGGTAGGCGTTTTTTTGCGTGTCGGGCACGTAATACATCACGATGATGCGCACGGTTTCGCCGTCGGTCGCGCCGTAGTCGATGCCGGCGGGGCTCCAGCCGACGGCGCTGAGGAGCTGGCCGTCGGTCATGCTGCGGGCGTGGGGGCAGGCCCAGCCTTTGCCGATGCCGGTGTTGTAGGAGCGTTCGCGCGCGAGCACGCTTTCGGTGATGCCGCCTTGCACGCCGATGTCGGGGATGGCTTCGATGAGCGTGGCCAGGTATTCCAACGCTTTGGTTTTGTTGGTGTCGGGCAGCTCGATGAGGCGCCCGTCTTGTAATGCGTCGAGGAGACTTCGCATGGTTTTCCGGGTTGGGTTCGGTGTTATTTGCGGCGCGCAATCCCGGACTTGCAAGCTCCAAGAGTTTGCCGTGCGCATCTTGGGTGCGATTGCGAAAGGTGGCAGTTATGCGCCAGCGCCATGCGCCAGCCGAGTTCCGTCCCATGGAGCGCGGTGGCACGTAGCGCGACAGCGCGAAGATGGTCGCGCCGCAGGCGTGGCCCCGGAGCGAAGCGGAGGGGTGCTTCTGACCAGGTGCCCGCGTAGCGGGCGGGCAGAAGCACAGAGCACAGAGGGAGCGTCAGCGACCGGCGACACCGCTTTGAGAGACGCACGCACGACGGCAGGCGTGAATTGCTCAAAGCGGTGTCGCCGCTTCGCTCTGCCACCGCACTCCATGCACGGAATTTGCACATTCGTGAATCCGCCACCTTTCGCAATTCCAAACCCCGATCCAGCAGGCTGCCAGCCTGCGCCACGGCGCTGGCTGCCTTTTTTTCGTTAATCACACATTAATGTTTCGTTAATTAAAAAGACACAAAAATTAATGTTTTTTAATTGCAGTTGTTTACAAGGATAAGTGTTTTTGCGGCTAGATAACTAAAACTACTCGAATCAACACAGAATCTAAAATTCTCAACAAGACCGAATCACATCCACGCATTAACTCTCACATTAACACGCATATTAACTTTAACTTAAACATTAGAATTTTTTCATTATGAAAATAATAAACAAAAATTCGTTCATGAATACAGCGGCTATTTATTTTTCCGGGGCGATGGCGATTGTCGCACTGCTGGTCGCACCGCTCGTCGCACTGTTGGTCGCTCACGGCTTGCTGGCGGGGGGGACGTTGCGCGCGCAGACTCCGGCGACTTGGATTTGGAGCGCGGGGGCGTCGGGCAATTGGACCAGCACCACCAGTTGGGGCGGCATGCCGGGCATTCCCAATGCCATCGACACC
>Ga0123357_10008412_pt1 | contig 12884 bp, 7 predicted proteins | sample TergutEmb28metaG_FD_89873 | JGI IMG/M metagenome (GOLD analysis project Ga0123357, IMG submission 89873) | Embiratermes neotenicus P4 segment gut microbial communities from Petit-Saut dam, French Guiana - Emb289 P4 | ecosystem: Host-associated > Arthropoda: Insects > Digestive system > Gut ...
CTGCCTATGAAGATGGAACCGATAGTGAGTTCCGAAACGTCGACAATTAGAACTCAGACGCCGGGGAATTACCCAAAAAGGAATAATTTACATTTAGAACACGGCGAAAGCTTAAGAACAAGACTGTAGACATGAGCTCTACGTCCGATTTGTCTGAAAAACGAACATGAGAGAGGTCCACCATGGTTATCTTCAGACCCTCCAACGAAATTCTTATAACCTGAAATTAGGCCACAACCACTTCCTGCAGCATTCTTTCTCACTAGTCTTCTCATTAATTATAGCCGTACTTAATAGTCTGTACAGCATAGTCTCCAAATAGACAATTTCTTCCCCTCCCAACTGATTTGTCCTTCAGTCTACAGTCAGTAAATGGACAGTATGGTACAGCTGTGTTTCTATACAGGAACTGTCTGGTGGGTAAAGCGTACCACATAAAGATATCCGACTTCGGGACAGACAACGAGCTGTACGCGGCTGATTACTACAAAGTGGACGGAACCATGGCACTGCCTGTTCGCTGGATGGCCTGGGAGTCGATATTCCAGGTATGTGGTCTGTGCTTAGCACAGAAGATGAAATCTCTATTCCTGGTTAGTAATATTGTTTGTTTCAGACTTTCACGAAGTGATATTCCGTGCTTAGGTTGACACTGTGGAATATGACATGTGTCTGGTTATGACCTTCGGCAGGCATCGTACATACTTGTATTCTTTCTTTTGGATGATTCCTCGGCTTCTGAATTTTGTGCTGACGTTTCGGAACACTCTGTTCCATCTTCTTTTGAGTCAAACCTGTACCTGTATATACGCCCTAGCAATCTCGTCCCAGTTATTCTTCTTGTGCACACGACATATGAAGATGGAACAGAGTGTTCCGAAACGTCGGCACATAAATTCAGACGCCGGAGAATCACCCAAAAGAAAGAATACAACATTCACAACACGGTGAAAGCTTGACATCAAGAATACTACGTGTACGTACTATTAAATCGGTTATGCTAAGAGACGCAGAGCAGGGTATGTAGCAGGCGTAGGAGATAAACCAAATGCGTAAGAAACATAAATTGAAAAACCTGAAGGGGAGAAACCACTAAGGGGTGATCTTGGGGTGGTTAGGAAAATTAAATGATACTGGAAGGTAGTGAAATCTGTTGTGATAGTGTGGACTGCATTCGTTTGGCTCAGGAAAGGGACAAGTGGCGAGCTGTTGTGACCACGGCAGTGAAAGGTGGGGTGCCGTGCAAGCCAGGACAATTATTAACCGCCCGAGTCCTTATTGATTTCTTCATTAGGACTGTCCTCATTGGAATTAGGTGGCTTTCTTCGGAAACCTCTTGAGCGGTGTTTCTTGATGCTTTTTTTTTTATTTGGCGCAACAAGCCCCAGTGGGCCAGGGCCTCCTCATTCACGAGGTTTTTTGTTCACACTCAACGACCCACCAGAGTCGGCAGGACTCCTCTGGATGAGTGATCTGCTCGTCGCAGAGACCTCTACCTGACAATACACAACACTTACAAGAAACAAACTTCCATGCCCCCGACAGGATTCTAACCCACAATCTCAGCAGGCGAGCGGCCTTAGACCGCGCGGCCACTGGGACCGGCTTCTTGATACTTCATTTCTACTTATAGATTAACAAAGTCCCGTATTATACTGACCATCTCCATGGAACAGAGTTTCTTGAGAAGGTCCTCATTTAGTCTTGGGATTTCTTGCATCTTACGGAACCCGTAGGTTTATCATCGTGTTCACAGGAGCTCGCCACTGAAACTCGTCAGGATTGTGGTATCCATAATGTCCACAACGCCCAATCTTGTACTTTCCATTTTATGTTTTGATTTTGACATATTAAATAGCTTAATATTTGACATTGTCTTTCTAGATTGATTCATTGATGCTTGTGTTCCTTTGCATTTGAAATTCCCTGAGCATGGCGCCTCAGCGCCGAAATGTGTAGACGTTTCTACAATTTATGTACAGTTTTTAAAACTATTATGTGTATTCTTTTGTAAATAGGATTGATACCCACATGATATATATATATATATATATATTGTTGGCAAGTCAACAATATGAGGCGTGATAATTGTGCGGAAGTTTGACGTTGTATCCTATAGATGTAAGCTACACAGGTTCTGTACAGCAGGTACCTAAAAATCCATAGACATCGTACCGGAACCCAAGGAAAATTTTTCCCACAATAACCGCCCTTTTCTTGTTGTACGTCCTACAAAATCATTACCTTATTACAAGTGGAATATTTGTTCATGATTAATTACCAGGAATCATTTTGTGACCGTGAAGTATGCGGTGCTAGAATCTCTTCTTCCTCACATTATCGCAGATTTTGTTTTAGCTAATTGTGTCCCTTTCTTCATACAAGACGATGGACAAAGAACTCCAGATACTCCCATGTCACCCCGTGTTTTCATACAATTTTATGAGGTCAAACTTTCACCCCCATACAAAACAATAGGATTTGTTAGAATTTTATGTAGCCTTCTTCACCAAGTGAGTTAAAATGTCATAAGGAACCTATTAAGTGTGTTTTGAAATATCTGTCTTCAGGGCAAATACACTACTAAGAGTGACGTATGGGCATTTGCCGTTACATTGTGGGAGATTCTGAACCTGGGGCGCCGACCACCTTTCGAAACGCTAACTGACCCACAAGTAGTGGAAAACTTAGCTCACATGCATCGCGATGACGGTCAGTTCGCCTATCTACCCCGACCACCAGCGCCTCCATGCACCAAGGATATCTATGATCTTATGTGCGAGTGCTGGCGCCGACATGAAACGGAGCGACCCAGCTTCAGGGAAATTCATCTGTTTCTGCAGAGAAAGAACCTTGGGTATGCTCCTGTCACGTGATCTTCTGCGATGTTAGTGTCTGCTGACGAAGAGATAATGTTACGATGTTGGGGCCTCGAGATTTAGACTATAGAAGTCAGACTGGTTTGCAGAGTTTCGCTGATCGAAAATTCCAAGAAAACACTTACACATTAAACCAAATGTAGAAACTCTGTACTCTTAGAAAATGATTTTATTTATGTTCCATTGCTGGCAACAGCATTTCCTTCACGAGGGGTTAATAAATGTTAATTTTTTCAACTTTAGATTAATTTTTCTAAGCAACCGAAAATAAAATTTTGATTTATGTATTTTTAAATTGTTTTTAAAGGTGTGAATAATATGTGTACAAATAGATCAGCATAAATTCTGAGAACATTTAGAGAAGTCTTAGCCTCCTGTGCTACAGATTTCATCACTGTGCCAGTTGTGTTTGCTTAGAAGAAGAATGCCTTTGAATTCGACTAACAGCATTCTGCTGACAGGGCTTAAAAGCTTTTCTGGAGAGACACTTGAAACAGAATGAAGGGTAGAATAAAAAGTGCATAAAACATTATTTTGCTTAGGATTTACATATGATATAAGAGCATATGTTTGGATTCATTCTGTAGAATATTTTAAACATCTTTGTGTGCGCATAATATTTTGCGTTCTGTTACTGTTACTGTTGATTAACAGTCATCGAAGGAGCTTTTGATGTATGTTGTACGTAGTAGGTGCACAAATCTCCGAAGTGCTAGGAGAGCTCTTCATAGAGACCAGTTGAGAGACAAGAAAATAAATAATTTATAATTTTTCATGAACTGTATGGAATTTATAGTAAATTACATAATTATTGTTTAAAAATGCAATTAGCTTTTGAATGTCCACGTCAGATATGTGGATAGAATGCTTGCAACCAGAAACATGTGACGTAGACTGTGAACTGAAGGAGCCTTCATGAAATCGCTTTATTCATATTATAAGACTGCAGTTGTGAAAATATTTCATCATACTAAGTGAGGTGTGCTTATATGACCTTGAAAATAAAGTAAATATATAGTTATTTGGTTTTCTGTGATGCGGCAGAATACACCCAGAATAAATCTGAAAGCTCCAATTAAACCCTGAATTCTAGTAGAAAAATATATTCCTTTTCACTTACAATCACACTGTACAAGACCCATGTGCAGTATATCATCGCTCAGGCATGCAGGCAGTTGCATATTCTGTATGCTTTCAATTTAATGATAGTTACAAAGTACTGGATCATAACATAAGGGATTGAAAACTGTATTTACCAAGACCCCTTTAACTCTGAATACTCTTAAAGGGGAATAAATCTCAGCACAAGTCTCTTCTATGAGTAGTCTAAATGGATGAAGTCATTTTGGATATTTTAGATTTAGTTCCAAGCTGCACAAAGAAAAAACTATTGTCTTAAATTATAAACAAGGAAGTTTGTCACATGTTAACAAAGATAGAAGAGATTAATGGGTGGTTCTGTGTGAGCTATGGCTGAATTTCCAGTGTATGAAGAATGTAAGAAAATGCACTCACACAGTGCAACAGTTTTCTTTTCCGGTTTTTTTTTTTTTTATATTTGATAACCATAAGTTTATGGAAAAAAAATTTGTGGCATGTAAATTATGAACTGCATTTTGCTGTACAACTTTTGTATAAACATTCTTCGCTCTGACAAATACTTGTTAAGTGGGAGTTTACAGCCAAAATTTGCTCAGAAAAGTATTTATATCTTCATGTAAAGTGTCTGTTATTTTTATTCATTTTTAATGTTAATTGGAATCAGTTAAATTTTAATTCATCTCACCATTATACATTTTTTGGAAGCTTGTTTAGTATGTTTCGAGTTGTTTCATGTGTACAGATGAAAGGAAGTAGCAGTGTTGGTAGTTGCTCCATATGAATGTGAACAAGCATACAGGAGCTCATGCATATTCAGGACTGGTCATAGCAGAGGGATTTATTGTATCCTAGCCCTCTCCTAGGTGTGGAAAACCTGATTGCTTTAAGGATATATTTCTTTTGAATTGCTCATTTAACTGATGTGTTATAGCTTGTGTATCTAAATTAAGAAAGAGTGCACCCGAAGACTGTCAAAAGATGAGAACTCCCAAGAAAGTGTTCCACAGTGATAATGTTTTTTTCTGCCTTTAATTACCCATGCATTTAATGAAACACAACCTCTGAGGTCATCTAAAATCTGCATTAGATTTTGCAGTCCCAAAACATTGTTGTTTATACTTACTTTTATGCTGATCATAGAAGGTTTACATGAACAGTTAAAACAATAGAAGTAAAATTGCTGTATACTTAATTAGTTAAACACCACTCCAGGAATGACATAAAGTGAGAGGAGATTCAGATGAAGTCTCGCATATATCTGGGTTACTGGTCAACTGCATGCCCTGACCATGTTGATTCCAGGGAAGGAGCTGCCAGCATATATTGGATAGCAGGTTGAATAAGCCTAGTCATCATACCTACTAAACTACCTGGCCTGTGTTGCAAATGATACATTCCATCTAATAATTTGCAAGATACAATGGATGTCATTTTAGGCATATAAATAAAAGAAGTGTGTGACAGGTACATGCACATTTGGTTGTGTTATATTTTGTCAGTGCTGATGCACATATGATTCCTATGCTTAGCTGTGGCTTTCAACTTTATGAAGCCTGTGCTTAAGATCTGCTCTGAACATGCAAGACAACAGTTGTAGTTGCTTCATTTGGAAACATTTCTTGCAGCGACTGTCAAAAATTTCAAATAAGAAGTCATCAATATTTGCACTACATAAGGACAGTTATCTGCAGTAAACTACTATGGTATGCCTTAGACAAGTGTGGCACTGAGTTAAATTTCACAGTTTACAGGACTAGTGATATTATTTCTCTTGATTTTCAGTCCAAAACTCCATGAATCAGTTAAGTTGATTATTAAAGGTAGTGCCTCATAATGTGTCTGTAATAGCCAGTAGTGTCTAAGTAAATATGAGCATTGTTTTGTGTCATCAATTTAGTGTCATCAGTATGAATTATAAACGATGATATTTGTAAATTTTATATAAAAGCATACGTAATATTAACTTTATATGTTGAAGTCTCTGAAATATTAAGCATTTCGTACATGTAATCACGAATCACGTAGGCCTGTTGTACAAAAGTGACACAATTCTGAATAAAAAACTGTGTGTTTTTAATGAAGATTTTTTTATACATAATTAATATTGAATGTTGCTGGGCTCACTTTGTGCTACTTCTAAACAACTTCACCACTTGGACTGAGTCTTGAGCACATCTTCAAATCTATCGACTGAATAAAATGAACACTTTAATTTTTGTATCTATTGTAGTAAGAAGAAATGTAAAGAAATATATAGCAAGTTTCAAAAGTGGAAAGACCAGTTGTATATATATACATATATATATATAATGTTAATGGAACATCATTTGTGGATGTCATAAATGTGCACGCATCTGCGATATTAGAATATTGAGTAAAAGGAAAGCCTATACGTGTAAAATATATAAGATATAAATATTTGTACCTACCAAATAATCCACAAAATGTTACTCCAATCATAAGTACCAATGTGATATGTGATTAACAGTAGAGCCATTCATCATAATAGTAATAATAACAATAGAGTTGTTTGGTTACAGTTTCCGTAAGCCTACATGTCATGTGTATATAATATTAATGCTGAAGAGAAACAGAGTACCATCATAGGGGTATTGTAGCAAGAGTAACGTTGTATGTAGGGTAACAACAACGACTGTAATTTGAAAAATATGTACAAAATTGTCAAAATGTATATACCATATATGTCATAAGATAATTAATATTATTGCAGGAAAGATACTAGTCAAACTGATGGAAGGAAAGGCCAAATTTCACTGCCATAATTTCTGATTATTTTAATGCCATAGAAATTAAATATAGGTGACCAAAAGTGTTTCTAGAGAATTAGTGGAGTGTTTGGTCTCTGTTTTGTGTCAGTAATGTTAAACTGGTTGATTGTGTCGTGTTATGGCAGTGACGACACATATATGCAGGGTAATTTTGTGTTGATTTTAAAGGTTTTAAAGCAGAAGTGAGGGACTATTTTATATCGCAATAATTTCTTAAAATTAGCTATGAGTGGTGTTGGGCACAGTGGATTCACAAAAAGTCTTAAGTGAAATATTATGCACTGAGTTTGAAGCAAAAGTAGTCAGGTTCTGTTTGTGCATTTTTAAATGACCCATCACTGAAATGTTAAACTGACATTTACTTGCATATTGGGCGTTTTCCATCATCTCTCTTTTCCACAAAAACAGAATTTTTTCTGAAATGGCATTGCCTTTGTCATGAGGTAAAGAGTATCAATAAATTCTATCCCCTGGGGACAGAAATTATCTCAGTGTAACTTACCTGAAGGAGTATGGATTACTTCTGTATGTTTCTACTCCATGGTTGAAGCGGCTTATATCGAAAGATCATTTTTTAGCAAAATGTAGCAAAATATGTGAGATGATGGTAAAAGTGTGTTGTGTATGCCAGTTTAATAAAGCACTTTTTTCACCAACGTTTGAACCTACATTGTGGCTGTTCTTCATTTTTAGTCCTAAGTCCACACTATAACAAATTATTGTTCCAGATGTGTTTATTTTGGCAGTATGTAACATAAATATTTCTTTCCATAGTTGATGTTCCATGTGTCATTTAATAAGAGTGATAGCTACAGCCTAGCGATTCTGACTTGTGTCACAAAATGTTTCTTCTCCTTTATCACAAATTTCAAAATATATCTTACGTTCATTGTAGTTTCCCTAAATTGCCATTAATAAAATGAGATGTCCTAGCATTACTTTTCAATATGGTTATTAAGTTATTGTCTAGTTGCTCAAGAGAAGTAGGATCATTTGTTGTTGATATATTATAACCAGGTAGACAGCTGACACATCACCAGGTATTGGGTTTTCGTGTGTCTCGTATAGATGTACCTGTATGCACAGATCAAAACATTCTTGTAATATTGGATCTCGGGTAATGCTTTCGTATCTATAGACAAGCATGTTTAGAAAAAATTAATGTATTTGAAAACACAAATTCAATTGTTGACATCAGAAAGCCCGGTTTACAGTGTTGTTTTCATTCGTATATGGGTGTAACATGAAGGCAGTGGTAATAGAGCAATCTTTAATATATAGCTGGATTCCACAGCCACATTCCTCCTTTACAAAACGTAGTAATATCATTGATTGTATACTACACATGTAAAATTTTGGTACATTCTGTTGTCATTTCTTTAAGTGGTATTCTGATGGTCAGAAAACCAACAATAATTCCAAGTGTGGCACAATCAGTTACATATCACTGGACTGAATTAGAGTCTAGGAGAATTGTTTTAAATTGGAACTTTCACCCAATAATGAATAAGTAAATACATGTAAATAACACGAATGGTGATTATTACAAATAAATGTTCTGCTTTTCTTTTTGTATGTTTTTGTACCACCTGTTTATCCAAGTCTAAGAAAAATAAAATGCAAAGTTCACTCTTTGCCTAGGTCAGCACTGCGCCATGGAAACATTTGCGTAAGTATGGGTGTAGTTTCACATTATTAAATTTGGCTCTAGGTGGGTATGTTTAGCTTCATATCCCAATGTCTTCTGCAGAAACAGAGCCCATGTAACCATAGGACATGCAGCTGGGTGGACCCCAGAGCCGCTTTGCCTCTGTGGTGAAGACAAAATCTCTGCTTCTGCTGGTAATGGAACCCTGATGCCTAGGTCATCCAGCACATTTCTTATTTAGTTAACCTGGCGCCGGTCCCAGTGGCCACGCGGTCTAAGGCGTAGGTCTACGGCCGCTCACCTGCTGGGATTGTGGGTTCGAATCCCACCGGGGGCATGGATGTTTGTCTGTTGTGAGTGTTTTGTGTTGTCAGGTAGAGGTCCTACCGACTGTGGTGCGTCATTGTGTGTGATCTAGAAAACCTCATGAATGAGGAACCATACCCAATCAATGTGATTGAGCTTAATATAGGAGATACATCACTGGATGTATTTCTTACATGCCCTCAATAGCGACCGTCAAACACGATTGCTGAATGTCCGAGGACAGATTACAATGACACTGGGAGATAAAAAAAGGTAACCTGGCTGCCGTTGATACAAATCAAGGGGTATGTTGTGTGATGAGGAAGGAAATACCATACTGTAGACCAGTGTTTATCAAACTGGGTTCCACAAAGGGGTCTCATGGTTTCCAAGAGACGAAAGTGCGTAATGGCGGAAGAGTTTTATTGGCCGTCTTCAATTTGTATGTACGAATTAAAATTAGTGTGGCGACATTCCACACTAATCACTTTGTCACTGACAGCACGCAATCAATCGCTGCTTCAATCAAGAAGCTTCCTGATTCTGTAGTCAGTTAATCAGCAGAGCTCGCTGTAGGCAGAGTCGATATTTCAGGCGAAACGATCAGGTTATGAATCAGTTTGACGTTAGCCGCTGATTTTCTACATGTAATGTACATAAAATATTAACAAATGCTGATATTAAATTTTATACTGATTTCTTGTGGGTAGGTAGGGCTCATCAGACCTTCTCTAGCATTTTTCCATGAGCTAAAATAGATGGAGAAGCATGACTGTAGGTGATGGAAGTAACATGAAGATTAGTTGCTAAATGTTTATATCGTATCACTTTGCCACTTGTGCATGTAGGAGACGCTCAAGAACATAGGCTGTTTGGAGCGATGTATGTACTAGACAGTGTGGTAAAGATTGGAAACTGTTGTTATTTACAGCTTACTGCTTCTTATATTTGTAACAGAACTGAAAAGATTGTGTAGCTAAATGATTGTATATCAGACCTCAGAAGAAGCTAATGTCGTAGTATGGACAATTGAAATAACTTCTTATCAGTGTGGATAGCATTTATAATATCGAATCTTTTTTGACTTTGCGTTAGTAGTTTTAATTTAATGCTTAAAAAGTACTAATTTGTATTAAAATTTTACTTAGACATGAATTACGCCGTCAAGTTATGCCTGTAATTTGAAAATTTTAGATTGTTTAAATAGGCTTATATATTAACATACGGCATATAATGGTGGTAGCTGCTTCGCGTAAGTGTCTCTGTTGTTTTCACATTTATTTCTCCTAAAAGTCTGCGGATAAGTCGCTCCAAATTTCCTAAAATTTCTCAGTAGGCTCTATTTTAGAAAGAAATCTGGAGTCGAACCCGGTTATAACGACATGGTTTATACGACACCTCGTCTATAACGTCGGATATTTTGTAATAGCAGTTAATTCCTCAGTTAAGCATAAAGTTACACTACTCGGTTACAATAACACTTGTTTATACCGACACCAAATATTCCCTTCATGACGTTAGAACCAAGTTAAACTGTATTTACGCTGCCGTGACATTCCGCACTATATAGAAAGACTAGATCTGTATTTATATCCACCCCTCCCACTGTATCGATTTATCTGCATCCGCCGATATTCCTGCTTACAGCCTAATTATGGGGTATCAGCAAGCAGGCAATAGACCTAGTTGGCAGTAGTTACGGTTGTATGGGATTTATGAGAATCTTTTGTTTCTTGTAGTACTGTACAGTGAAACCTGCCTTTTTAAGAATCGGCGTAAGGCGGAATCCTGTCTTTAGCGGAAAAAGTTGACAGTCCAGATTATCCAGACTTCAAGTAGCTGCATTAAATGGGATATTCTTGGAACGGAAAAATATTTTTTTTCCCCCTTGCGATTTCGTTATAGACAGGTTTCACTGTAGTAACAAAACGGATTGCGGACAGGAATGAAATGGTCGACGGGTCACTAGATTGACCATATTGTTACTGGTCATTTCACATCTCGTGATAATGACACGACATTAAAGCCTCGTTGGTTGTGTATGTAGAATTCATTCTAACACTGTTAAATCTGTGTTCGAGGGGGCTTTGATTCTTTGCAGGAACGCAAATGTGTCCGAAGAAGTTTTGCCTGAATTTCGTCAAACCCAAGCAACATACTGGGACAATGTTTCGATTAGCCCACGAATGTCGTCTTCCTTCCATGTGCTTCTAAGTTCATAAATCTTCGTCCCTTCGACATCCGCATAGCCTGAGGTAACGACGGTTTAGTGTAATAAATGGAAGAAAAAGTATGAAGTATTTAGACACGCATGTTTACTTGTTTACCAAAATTAACACAAAATTATAATTATAAAATTGTAATGAAATTCCGTGTGTGGCTTCCGCTTGTAAATTTGGAACCAACTTTTAATAACAGGTGTCTTGTCCAAGTAGTACTTCCGAAAATACGTCGGATACCCATTGCTCTCACAGGCTAGATAACCCCTGGAAATATGTAACAGTAATCAGAAACACAGTGGGCGTTAAATTTATTATCTGGGGCGTCTCCAGTTGGAATCTGAGCCCGGAATCCGGCCATTCGGATAGTCTTCATTTTTTAAGGTCCCTCCGGGCAAAAGGCAGGATTCTTATACGTAAAGACGTCTTCTCCATGTGCTTTACAATTCATTATTTACTAATCATACATCACGCTGTGTAGCTGGAGCCACTGATGTTACCGTCAAGTATTTCGTAAAAAAAGTGTAACATAAATAATTTTGTAACTTTTCACGATATTTTCACTATTTCTAGATTCATGTTGCACGATCTTTCTGCCCCAATCTGTAAGTCTACCATTTCATACTTACGTCGTATCCGGTCGCCTGTCCTCTTATGCGTCAGTTATTCAGCAGATGGAAGTGGGCTGAGAGACTGTAAGTTTGTGTAGTATGAACCGTACCAAAGTATGGTTAAACTGGGACGTCCGTAGTTTAGACAGAATGAGTGGTTGCTTTGGTTAATCAAGGTTTACATAGGTTCTGTTCCATACAGATATTACCCCAGAAATGGATGTTAATGAAAACTGTGTATTTAAATTTCGGAATGAGTGTCATTCATGTTTGCATATATTACAATTATGCATGTTTCATTTGTATATATATTATACTACACCGAACAAAAATTCTCTGTTGTTAAAAACACAACTGATAATCGCAAGTATTCTGGTTTAATTTTATTTTGCCGAACCTAGCAGGATCAAAGGTAATGGTGTTATCTTTGTCCTTTAATCAGTTCTTCGAAGGTGGATGTTTGTCAAAATTAATATAAAAATTCAGCTTTAACGTAGCATACTCTTTGCAGTATTTCAAGAGGAACTGCCTATTCCATGGCAATTGCCTTACTACTTTGTTCTTGTAACTATGACTGTAAAATTGTCTTTATAGAGCGGATTTTTCAGGTTGTAATCTTCTACGTTGTGGGCCCCATAGCCTGTCTAAACGCTTTGGGAAAGATATATTTCTTGTTCCTCTCAGGAATCGAACCAATTGCCTCAGACACCCAGCCCGTAATCTAGTTAGCACACCGAATATCCTACTTTCGTTATGAGATATCACAGACCTATTGCGTGATGCAAGAGTAAGTCCGATTGGATGGTTGTATTCCAACTGTATCCTACAGGTACAGCATTGTATAACTGTATTTGGTTTTCCTTTCCATAGCCACTAATAAATTTAAACTCAAATTGTATTCCCTTTCATATCTGCTAGTTATTGCGCACATGAACTCTGTTTCATTAAACAGCCTCTGACCCGCTGAAAACTTCTCACGGAACAAGTGAAACGTGTAATTTCTCATCAAATTATTAAAACCTTTATTACAGCAACCTTTGATATTAGGATCCTCCCTCGTTTTCACTGGAGTCAAGCGTGGAACCTGTTGTACGCATAGAATAACATAACGTAACATAACATGACATAACATAACATAACATGACATAACATAACGTAACATAACATGATATAACATAACATAACATGACATAACATAACGTAACATAACTTGGCATAACATAACGTAACATAACATGACATAACATGACATAACATAACGTAACATAACTTGGCATAACATAATATAACATGACATAACATTACGTAACATAACATGACAACATAACGTA
>Ga0123357_10008414_pt1 | contig 12881 bp, 12 predicted proteins | sample TergutEmb28metaG_FD_89873 | JGI IMG/M metagenome (GOLD analysis project Ga0123357, IMG submission 89873) | Embiratermes neotenicus P4 segment gut microbial communities from Petit-Saut dam, French Guiana - Emb289 P4 | ecosystem: Host-associated > Arthropoda: Insects > Digestive system > Gut ...
TACCGCCTTCCTGCCCGGCCGCCTGCGGCAGCATAGCCGTATGCGTCATTTTATCTTCGGAATAGTACCTGGCAAAAAAATTCCGGACGTCTTCCGCTGTTACGGCGTCTATTTTTTGCAGGTAAACATCCGCAATGCCGGGACGGCCCATAAGATGCCAGTAGCCGTATGTATAAGCTATGTCAAAAGGCTGTTCAAAAGCAAAGCTCCAGCCTGTTTTTATTGCAAGTTTTGCTCTGGCAAGCTCTTCTTCCGTAACGCCGCCGGAAACTATCTTTTCAATCTGCTCCTTTATTCCGACTTTGACCGCATCGAGGTTTGCCGGATCAAAAACGGATACTATGCCCATAGTTCCCGTGCCTTTGACGGGCGTAAATGACGCGCTTATGGAATAAACCAGCTGTTTTTCCTCTTTGAGAACCCTGTAAAGCCTCGAAGACTGTCCGCCGCCCAAAATGTTCGCCGCTATTTCGGTAACAAAGATGTCGTCTGAACCCATATCCGGTCCGAGAAAACCGGATATCATATATCCCATTTCCACTTTGCCGGTTTTTGTCAAATCTTCGCCTTTGTGCGCGTCTTCCAATATGACGGGTTCCGGAGGCGGAGTCTTTCTCTCAAATCTGCCGAAAGTTTCTCCGATGAGCCTGCTTATGTTTTTCTCGTCAAAATTTCCGGTCACCACCACAATCATCCTCTCGGGAACGTAATGCGAACTGTAGTATCCGTAAATCTCGTCCCTCGACACATTGGCTATTATGTCGGCGGTTCCTATCACGCTCTTTCCCAAAGCGCTCTTTCTATAAATCGTCTTGTCAAACGTTTCGGACAACACGGAAAAAGGATTGTCGGAGTGTCTCTGTATCTCCTCTATCACCACTTTTCTTTCCTTGTCTATCTCTTCCTGCGGAAACAAAGGATTCCTCATTGCGTCGGCGAGCAGTCTCACGGCTTGTTCCACACCGTCTTTTTGTATGTTTATGTAGTACATGGTAAATTCGTTGGAAGTCGCCGCGTTTATGTAACCGCCGAGGTTCTCGACTATCCTGCTCATTCTGTCTCCGGAATAGTTTTCGCTGCCCTTAAACATAAGGTGTTCGAGAAAGTGCGACAATCCGGACTGTTCCGGCTTTTCGTCGATAGCTCCGGTTCTCACAAAAACAACGACGGAAGCAGCCAGGCTGTTTTCGTCTCTTATCAGCAAAGATGTAAGTCCGTTTTCGTATTTCACAGTTTTCACTCCCTTATCGTTCTTATAGTTGCAGCCGCATGCGCACAAGACGCATAAGCAGGCAAAGACCGCCATTTTGATTTTAATTTTTTTCATTTTTTAACACATCCCCCCTAAAGACAGATAATAGGTAAAAGGTAATAGGTACGACTTGTTTTCCGTATAAATTTTATTCATATACTGTGCCGTTTTTACCTATTACCTATTATCTTTTATCTGCCGTTTGTATTCGTTGACCACGCTTCTGATTATATCGGCAAAAGCATACGCCCAAACTGCCGCAATCGGCATATCTACATAAAACATTGTCGAGGATTTTTGGGCCAGAAGATTTTTTACATACTCTTTCATGGCGTCTAAATTATGCGGTACGCTGTTCATATCAATTGAAAACATCAGAATAACAGCGGTCAATACCACAAAAAAAAGCGCAATACCCAAAAGCAAAAACGCTTTTTTATACTGCCCCAATATAAGATGCCCGATTCCGGGGCCCAAAAACAGAGTGACAAACAATGCCAGAAGATATTTTATAAACACGGTAACTCTCAGATAGCATACTTTATATATTGCTTAATATGTCATTGCAAGGAGGAGCGTAGCGATGACGAAGCAATCCAGAAAGCTAAAAGAAACGGCATTCTTATTCCTAGATTGCTTCGGCGATAAAGCAGCCTCGCAATGACTACAAAAAATAACTGGAAATATAATATATCTATTCTCTCTTCTCTGCCTTAATAAACAATCATCCCCGCGTACCCGACGACTTCCGTAAAATCGCCCGTCACTTCTCCGGAGTTTGAATAGCGCAACAGCTCGCTCTTTTTTGCTCCTTTAAGCTTTGAATACATCACCGAGGCGGCGGTTGGGACAACGCCGCACATGCTTATATTTTTCTCTTCAACGGTGTCCAAAAGGCCTTTCGGATCAAGGCTCAATATCTGGTATATGGCCATGTCATCGCAGATTTTTGCTATAGAAGCGTTTGAATAGTGGCTCATATCGGTCGAGGCAACAACCGCTGTTTTCACGCCGTGCAGTTCATTTACCGCCGCATATACGGCGCCGGCAATATCCGAACATCTGTCGTAGTCATGCGTCATAAGGCATATGGGAACTATTTTTGCATTCGGATTTAAGGCTTTTATGAAAGGCAATTGTACTTCTATGGAATGCTCCATAATATGCGCCGTAAAATCAGCTTCGGCAAATTTTGAGTTTTTGATTATCTGTTTTGCAAGGCCGGAGTCTACTTCCATATCTCCCAGCGGAGTTTCCCACGCGCCTGAAGGATAGACGGCGACTTCTGCGCCAAGACCCGTATGGCTCGGACAGAATATTATATATGTGTCGCAAACGTTTGCGGAAGCGTAAACTATGCCTGCGGTTTTCCCGGAATATATCCATCCGGCATGCGGCACTATCATGGCAAGGACATCTTTTTTACTGCGTACTGCCGGGATATAACTTTTAATTTCCCAGAGATTGTCAGGATACCAGTTTTTGAAACGCATGTTTCTTTTCATTCAAGCTCCTGTGTCCATCCGTTATGAATTCCAAGAGAGTCCAAACAGGAAACGGCTTCATCATACTCTTCCCGGGTCAGTCCTCTGGATAATTCGGGAAACATATTAGATTTATGCGCGGTATGATACTGGGCCATAAGGCTTACAAAAGTGTCCGGCGAAAGCTCACGCGCTATAAACTCAAGCGACTTTTTGGTGTTTTCGATATTTCCCGGCAAAACCATGTGCCTTATGATAAGACCTTGCACGGCTATTCCTTCGTCGTCAACCTGCAAATCTCCGACCTGCTTTTTCATCTCTTTTAAAGCCGCGCGGTTTACTTCCGAGTAATCTTTCACGCCGGAATATTTGTAAGCGATTTCATTATCCGAATACTTTATATCCGGCAGATAAATATCTATGGTGCCTTCAAGAAGTTTCAGAGTTTCGACGCTTTCATATCCGCTGCAGTTGTACAATATCGGTATTTTCAAACCGCGTTTTCTCACATTAAACACGGCTTTGGCAATCTGGGCGCTGTAATGCGTCGGAGTGACAAAATTTATATTGTGCACGCCTTTTTCCTGCAAATCAATCATCGCGGCCGAAAGCTCGTCCAAGCTTATCTCTCTGCCGTTTCCGAGCTGGCTTATCGGATAGTTCTGGCAGAAAACGCACGACATGGTGCAGTTGGTAAAAAAAATCGTGCCCGAACCTCTTTCGCCGCTTATCGGCGGCTCTTCGCCGGTATGCACGTTGCTGCTCGCGATAAAAATTTTATCGGCCGTTTTACAAAGACCTTTCTGCCCTTTATTCCGGTTGACTTTACATTTTCTCGGGCATATCTCGCAGGAGTCCATCATTTTGTAAAGTTTTTCTATCTTTTCTTCAAAATTCATATATTATCCGAATCCAAAATTATCGTGACAGGACCGTCATTTTGCAACTCCACAAGCATGTCGGCGCCGAATTCTCCGCTCTCAAATTTAAGCCCTGATGTCTTTGCCGCGGACAAAAACTCCTCGTAAAGCTTTTTCCCTTCGTCAAAGGAAGCAGCCTGCATAAAATCCGGACGTGTTCCCCTTTTGCAATCCGCGTAAAGCGTAAACTGCGATATAATCAAAATAGCTCCGTTGATGTCGGCGAGAGATTTGTCAAACTTTCCATCGCTGTTTGAAAATATCCTCATATTTCTAATCTTTTCAAACATCTTGCGGCATATCTCCGGCGTGTCATTCTTTCCGAAAGCGGCCAGAACAACAAGCCCTTCCGCAATTTCACGCTTCTCGCCGCCGTTGATGGTAACCGACGCTTTTTTTACTCTCTGTATAACCGTTCTCATTTTATTTGACCGCGAAGAAAAAGTTTGCTCCGGCAAAATCTTAAGACGCTACTGCTGTTTTGTAATCATCCGTATATCCCCAATGCGCTGTGAATATGTACTCGGCTGAAGGTATATGGCGGATAATATTCATGGACTCTAATGCCTGAGCTTTATTCATATTCAAGAACGCGGGAATCGGCGCTATCTTACCGTTTTTTAGACTCAAAATATCGCCGGTGAATAAGTACTTGTCATTGACTAAATAAGCCATCTGCCCGCTTGTATGGCCTGGAGCGAGAATGCCCTCAATCTTCAAATTTCCTATTTGGACTATCTCGCGGTCATTCAAGAGGATATAGTCGGTACGGGGAATCGAATTCCCAAACCATAGCATCCTTGATTTTTTGCCGTTTATCATCTGCTCTTCTTCTTTCGACATATAAAGTTTGGCTTTGCCGAATAAACCCAAAGCCCCGACATGGTCTCCGTCGGTATGCGTCAGAAATACTGTGGTAACATCGTTTGGGTTAATCCCTAGTTTTTTCATTTGCTCCTTTACCGCAGACGGTTTTATCGCGCAGTCAATAACTATGTATTGCGCGCCGTCTTGTATAACGAACATATTTGCATAATTATCTTTTACGGCAAAAATATTATTGACAATCCTCCCTGTTTCCATGGGAGTAAATCCGGACATTACCGATTTCATTTTTAGATATATTCCGCCAAATGCCAATACCAACAGACCTACGATAATGCAGATGATTGTTAGGATTTTTTTCATTTCTTTTCTCTTTTATTGTGACGCCGCATAAATACAAAAGACGAAGCCAAAACGCGCCTATCCGGATTTGAACCGGAACATCCAGCTCCGGAGGCTGACGCTCTATCCAGTTGAGCTATAGGCGCATCGTTATCAACGACAAATACATAAAAAACAAATACCGGTGTCGTTGTTGTTTCCCTCGCCCCTTGCGGGAGAGGACTGGGTGATGGGTTGTCTCTTCTATGTTATTTGTATTTGCCATAAACGGCAACCCCTAACCCTGCCCACCCGGTGCGCTCACATCTCGCGCCCGCTCGTGGCATGTGCTCCTTATTCGTCGCACACTCGCCCCTGCAAGGGGGAAGGATAAATCACTAAATAGTCTCCAATATCCCGTTGTCAGATAACTTTGTGGCGTTTTACATTTTACCTATTATCTTTTATCTGCCGTTTATCATGTCCTTCTGAAAACATCCGTCTTCAAAGAAGTCACCCTGTCCAAGAAAACTTTCCCGTCCAAGTGGTCTATTTCGTGCTGTATTGCTATGGCTTCAAAGCCTTCGGTTTTTAAAATCCGCTTGTTTCCCTGCAGGTCCAGATATTCGACTTCTATTTTTTTCTTTCTTGTGACATAGCCTGTAAAATCCGGAACGCTCAAGCAACCCTCTCTCGAACTTATTTTCCCCGAAGAATACGTAATAACCGGATTGACCATTATCAAAAGACCGTTGTTTTTGTGAGGATTGGGGTTGAGAGAAACATCCACCACTATGAGTCTTGACAAAACACCGACCTGAACGGCCGCGATGCCGACGCATCTGTTAAACGAGACTATAGTCCGGCGCATACTTTCGGCCAGAGCGCGCACTTCGTCGTTTATATCGTTTACCGGAAGCGATACCTGTTGCAGCAAAGGATCAGGAATGGTGATTATTTTCAGAGGAACGCTCATTTTTTATATGGATTATCCCACTACAAACTATTTTTTGTAGTCATTGCGAGGCGGCTTCATCACCGAAGCAATCTAGGAATAGGGATGTCGTTTCTGTTAACTTTCCGGATTGCTTCGTCGTCGCTATGCTCCTTCTCGCAATGACAATTTAATTTATATGTCGGCCGACTCTGCCCTGTTAAGCGACACGGCTACGTTAAGCGACCGCGCTAAAACGGCAAGTTCTTTGGAAACGGTTTCCGTCGAAAGTTTTTTTGGGAAATCGGCTTCAATAAGCATTATGTACGTTTTCTTTCCTGCGCTTTTAGAAACTGTTGTCTGCACATCCGTAATATTGATTTTATGCTGCGCCAGATACGCGCTGATATTGTAAACTATGCCTGGCCTATCCGAACCGTAAACTGATATTATATATGGATTAGGAAAGTCTTGTTTGGAAGCATATGAAGACAGAAGCGAGTATGAAAACGACATGTCCAGAGATTTAGCTGATTTCTGGAGCTTTGCATACAAAACCTTGGGAGTGACGTTTGCCGGAAGTTTTAAAATAAGTATCATCGCAAACTGTCCGTGCAATATCGTCATAGTCGAATCTTCTATATTGCATTTGTACTCGTATAAAACTTTTGCTATTGCGCTTACAAGGCCCGGTTTGTCTTTACCTATCGCCGTCAACGAAATGTACTGGCTCATGATGCCCTCCGCTTGTCATCCCCGAGCGTCCCTATCGGGGATCTGCCTTTATAAGTCTTTCTGCGTTCTTTACTGCCTCTTTAAGTTTTGCAAACTCTTTCGAGCCGCCCTGCGCCAAATCCGGTTTACCGCCTCCGGAGCCGTTTATGTCGGCCGCAAAAGCTTTTGCTATTTTACCCGCGTTAAAACCTTTTTGCACGTTGTCTGCGGTGACAGTCACTATGAAAGCGGCTTTATCTTCGCTGACAGAAGCAAGAAGAAGTATGCACGAGCCGATTTTTACTTTCAGCTTATCCGACATGTCCCTGAGTTCTTTAATGTCGGCATTATCTGCGGTCAAAGACAAAAACTTTACGCCGTTGACGTCTTTGACGTCTTTAATATAAGCATCGATCTCTCCGGAAATAAGCTTGCTTTTCAAAGAGTTCAGCTCCTGCTCAAGCTTTTTATAGTCAACTATATGTTTTTCAACCTTATTTACAAGTTCGTCTTTAGACGTGTTTAAAACTTCCGCCGCTTTAATCATAGCTGCTTCTTCTTTCAGTATATAATCTTCGGCCGCCGAGCCGGCGACTGCCTCTATTCTTCTCACTCCGGCCGCAACAGACGACTCGGAAACTATTTTAAATACGCCTATGTCTCCGGTTCTGTCTATGTGCGTTCCGCCGCACAGCTCCATGGAGTATTTGGAATCTTTGTCTTCATCGACAATAGATACCGTTCTGACCGTTTCGCCGTACTTTTCGCCGAACAGAGCCATAGCGCCTTCTTCTCTTGCCTTTGCTATCGCCATACTTTCAATGCACACGAGCATATTCTCTCTGACAGCCGAGTTTATCTCGCGTTCTATTTTTATCAAATCGTCTTTTTTTATCGCAGAAAAATGCGTAAAGTCAAAACGCAGATAATCGTTTGCAACCAAAGAACCCGCCTGGGTTATATGCGTGCCCAAAAGCTGCCTTAAAGCTTTATGGAGAAGATGCGTTGCCGTATGATGCCTAGCGATCTGCTTTCTGTAACCGACGTCAATCGAGGACAAAACCTCTTCGCCTTTTTTCAAAGAGCCGTTTAAAACTTTCACTTTGTGCACAAACAGGTTTCCTATGGGTTTGAACACATATTCAACCGAAGCCTCAAAAGATGGAGCCGTCATTTTTCCGATATCGGAACTCTGTCCTCCGGACTCCGCGTAAAAAGGCGTCTGCGAAAGAATTATTTCGCCTTCCTCGCCGGCTTTCAACGCGTCAATTTCCTTTCCGTCTTTAACCAACGCAAGAACTTTGCCGGGAAATTCATAGTTCTCATATCCCGTAAACGCCGTATCTCCGGTCTTTTTATGTAAAACAGAATAAAATGTTATATCTTTTTCGCCGGAGCCGCCCCATGCAGCACGTGACTTCTCCTGGGCTTTTTTCTGTTCCTCTTTGAAAGCCTTTTCGTCAATAGACATTCCGTTTTCCATTGCTATCTCTTTTGTCAGGTCATGAGGAAAACCGTAGGTATCGTAAAGTTTAAACACGTCTTCGCCGCTTATTGTTTTTGCCGACTTTGCCTTGTAAGCGCTTATCATCTCCGAGAGAATCCCCGAGCCGGCTTCAAGCGTCTCCAAAAACTTTTCTTCTTCAACTTTGATTATCGCGCGTACATTATCAAGCCTTGAAGAAAGCTCCGGGTAAGCGGGCTCCATTATCTTAAACACTTCCGAAGCAAGTTCATTCATAAACGGTTTGCCATAACCATACAATTTGCCCTGTCTCACGGCCCTTCTGAGTATACGCCTGAGCACATATCCCCTTCCTTCATTCGACGGAAGTATTCCGTCAGAAATAAGGAAAGTCACTGCCCTTGAGTGGTCGGCTATCATTCTGAGTTTGGAAATATTTTTGCCTTCGTATTTGACTTTTAAAATATTTGAAGCGGCTTCCGTCATCGGCATAAATAAATCCGTATCAAAAATACTCTTTTTTCCGTTTGCGGCGGCCACAAGCCTTTCAAGCCCCATGCCGGTGTCGATATTTTTTCTGGGAAGATTTTTAAGCGAGCCGTCGGCCTGCCTGTCAAACTGGGTAAAAACCAGATTCCATATCTCAAGATGCCTGTCGCAGCTGCATGCAGGGCCACAGTCCGGTTTACCGCAGCTCATCTCAGGCCCCAAATCTATGAGAATTTCCGAGCATGGCCCGCACGGGCCCGTATCGCCCATGTTCCAAAAATTCGTATCTTCGCCCATTCTGATTATTCTGTCTGCGGGAACTATCTTTTTCCATATTTCCGCGGCTTCGTCGTCGTCTTTATAGACGGTTATATAAAGCTTGTCTTTCGGCAGGCTCATATTTTTAGTCAAGAATTCCCAAGCCCAGGCAATGGCTTCTTTTTTAAAGTAATCGCCGAACGAAAAATTTCCTAGCATTTCAAAAAAAGTCAGATGCCTTGCGGTAATGCCTACCTGTTCGATATCCGAAGTTCTGAAACACTTCTGGCAGCTTGCGGCGCGGGTAAAAGCGTCTTTGCTTTGCCCGAGAAAGTGCTGTTTGAACTGCACCATGCCGGCGGAGGTAAAAAGCAGCGTCTTGTCGCCTGAGGGTATAAGCGAATCCGAAGGCACGACAGTCGCGCCGTTATTTTTGAAAAACTGCAAAAATTCAGCCCTGATTTTTGACGATTGTTTGTTATTCATAATGACGTGATTTTAGCATAAAAAAATGCGAACTCAAAGGAGTTTGGAGTGTAAAAAACGAGGTTACTTTATTTTTCATCGCTCATTCTTAGATGTTCTCTGAAAAAGTAAATAAAAAAACAAATGACCAGCGCTAAAACGACAAACTGAATAGAAGAATGATACGTCGCAACAATCTCGGCAGGCAAAAGCTTGAGTCTGGCAAAAGCGTCAAATATGGCTACAGCAGCGAGAAAAACGCTTCCGGCAAACATGGCGGCAGTCTGCCTGAATAAAAGAGAAGTGAGCTCTTCTTCATGCTTGTTTGAAATTATAAAAATTTTATTTTCACCGCCTTTTTTAATAGTATTCGTGAAGATATTTTCGCCTGCGGAAACATTCTTCTCAAGCACTTCGTCGGTTATCTTCTTTCTTGCGATATCCCACTCTTCCTGGGATATTATTCCGTCGCCGTTGATGTCATATTTGCGCACAAAGTCTTTTGATTCCCGCGCAGCTTTAAGAGCTTCGTTTATTTCGGCATTTATATCTTTGTTTTCCCTGCCGGCGGTTCCGAGGCAGTAAATAAAATCACCGTCGTTAATCGCCGTTTCCTCATATACGTAATCGCCGTCGTTCCAGCGTTTAGTGCCGGCTATGATTTTTGCGTTTCCCGGATCCACATAAACGGAACCTGTGCCGTCGTCTATATAAAAAGGAAAACAGCTGAACTGGTCGATTGACAACTTATCGCTGAACGGTGACGGAAACCCTTTGTTGGCACTTCTAAGAAGAAATCTTCCCCCGCCTTTTAACCACCCGTACTTTTCCCTGACCCTCAAATCCTGATATATTGCCACGAAATTCGGGTGTCTTCTGGCTATGCCGCAAACTTCCGTAAAACCGGCCGGCAGACCGCTTATCTTTGACGTCGCGGTATCTCTTACCGCTCTTAAAAGTCTGAATCTGAACGCCGCAAAAATATAAGTGGAAATTGCAAATATGAATATTACCAGAGAAATACCCCACTGAGGGAATACGCCGAAAGCCTGAAGGACAGGTATCAAAATAAAGGCGCAGCCTATGAATGCGAAAAAGAAAACACCGTACATGTTTCCCTCAGCTGAACGAAACCGGATTTATATCCGACTCGCTTTTAGTTTCAACTTTAAACATCGGTTTAACTTCGTATCCGAGCATATTTGCTATAACCATATCCGGAATTTGATGTATTCTCGTGTTGAAAATGGCTACGGAGGCATTATAAAATTCCCGTCTCTCGGCTATTTGATTTTCAATTGCGGTTATCCTTCTCTGAAGATGCATAAACTCTTCGTTGGCTTTAAGTTCCGGGTAGCCTTCGGATACGGCAAAAAGAGAATCCAAAGCTTTATCCAAAGCGGAATTAGCGCTGAATTTCTCGGCGTTAGCTCCGACGTTTATAAATATATTTCTTGCTTCAACGACTTTTTGAAGAGTTTCTCTTTCATGAGCCATATAGCCCTTGCAGACTTCGACAAGCCGCGGAATCTCATCAAATCTCTGTTTGAGCAGCACGTCTATATTGGATAAAGACCTATCGATATTTACATTCAGAGTGATAAGAGAGTTGTAAATGCTTATCCCCAGGATTATTATTCCGATAAACAAAAGCACGGAAATTACGGCGGTAATTAAAACGGAAACCGATACTATCATCGACATTGCGTTGTCCTTTTGAAAATATTATATAAATATGTTCGGATATCTTTGTTTTTGGTATGTATAAGTCTTTTGCCGGCAAATTATAGCACAAACGACTGAGTTAGACAACCGAAAATTTGACTTGTTCGTATTCAATAATGTACAATTAACAAGAATTTTTTATAAAAATATAAAAAAGTTCAACAAAGTTCCGGAGGATTAAAGTAATGGCAAAGCTCAAAACAGGCAGACATACCTCTGCTCTTAAAGAAGCAAGAAAAGCCGTAAAAAGAACCGAAAGAAACGTATCGGTAAAAAGCAAAATAAGATCCGTGGCAAAAAAAGTTGAGGCTGCGGTGAAAAATAAAGACGCAAAGCTTGCGCAGGAACAACTCAACACGGCTTTTTCCGAATGGGATAAGGCCGCAAAAAGAAACGTGATACATTACAAAGCGGCGTCAAACCAGAAAGCAAGGCTGGCAAAACTTGTGGCAGGGATGCAGGCGTCAAAGTAAGATAATTATTTACAGATAGATAAGACGGCTTTTTCTAAAGCCGATACCGCGTCGGAAGTTCCGGTTTTAATCGCGGTATCGGCTTTTAGCATTATTTTCATGGAGTCTTTGAGGTTTTTAAACGAATGTTTTTTGAGGTTGGAAAAGAAAGCTCTCGCATAGTAGCTGTGTATTCTCAGAGCCGAAGCAATTTCATCGACTGACATCCCCTGCTCCTCAAGCATGCTTTTGGCGTTCAGCAGCTTTCTGACAGCAGACGACATTGCTGAAAGAATCATAACTTCTTCCTCTCCTTCCGCAAGCAGTTTTTCCAGAACGAACATCGCTTTTTTCGCGTTTTTCGCTTCAAGTTCCGAGGAAAGCGAATATATATTCACTTCTTTCGTGTAACCGCTTATCTTCCCGATGTCTTCTTCGGTAATATTTTTCTTATTTTTTCCGGCAAAGAGCGACAGTTTTTCTATCTCATTTGAGATATTGAGAAGGTCGGTCCCGCTGTCTTCTACCATTCTCGCTACGGCGTCAAAAGAAACACTTTTACCCTTTTTGGCAAACTCGCTTTTTATAAATTCTTTTACCTCGCTTTCGTACTGTTTGCGGCAGTCCACGGCAACACAGTCTTTAGAGGAAGAACACTTATTTATAAGCTCTTTTCTTTTCGAAATGCTCTCTTTTTTATAGTTGCCCGGATAAAGCATTATAAGTGCCGATGTGTCTACGGGATTTGAAACATATCCGGAAAGAATCTCGGCGTCACCAGCTTTAAGCTTGTGCATGTCCTTTACAATCACGACTCTCCTCTCGCTTAAAAAAGGAAGCGTCTGGAGAGCGTTTAATATATCTTCCGCAGACGATTCGCCCGCGTGAAAGACCTCTTTATTCAAATCATCGGCGTTTAAGAGCTTTTCCGTTTCAGCCAGGCATCTGTCAATAAGATAAGACTCTTCCCCGGCAAACAAATAAGCCGTGGAAATATCTTTTGAGGATATGTGTTTGTTGAAATCTTGTATTTTAAGAAATGCCATAGTTATAACGGCAGGTAATAAGTAAAAGGTAATAGGTAAGTAAAATTTTTCTGGTCGTATCTATTATCTATTCTCTATTACCTTTTACCTGTCTCTAATTCGGTACTTTTTTCTCGGACACGCTGCTGACCGAGCCGAAACCTTTTATCGTTCTCTTTACTATGTCTCTGGACAATTTTTCCCAGATTATCTGCCTCGCTTCTTCTTCGGTCATGCCTTCGCCGCTGGAGCCGGCTTTCGTAGCGTCGAGATATATCTGTATACCTTCCATATTGGGCTCAGTCCAAAGCGTTACATTGTTTTCCCTGTCTATAAAAGAGACGCTGACTATGACCCAGAGCTTATACTGTTCGGTGACGTTGTTGACGTCATAAGTAAGCGGCTGGAGAATATACCTTTTTATCTCGGCTGTTATAATTCCGTCGGCTTCATTCTCGGTGTTTACAAGCGAAAGCCTTCCGTCTCTCAAAATTTCGTCGCTGAGCGCAAGAGTAAACTTCGCCTCAAGCCCGTACTGGTTGGTGTTATTGA
>Ga0123357_10008417_pt1 | contig 12879 bp, 6 predicted proteins | sample TergutEmb28metaG_FD_89873 | JGI IMG/M metagenome (GOLD analysis project Ga0123357, IMG submission 89873) | Embiratermes neotenicus P4 segment gut microbial communities from Petit-Saut dam, French Guiana - Emb289 P4 | ecosystem: Host-associated > Arthropoda: Insects > Digestive system > Gut ...
AATAGAAGGTAATGATTATTGACAACGAACGGAAGAAAATAATAAACCAGCATAATACATGATACATTTAAAGTATAAATGTAAAGTTAACTTTGTGAAATTACCTTTAATTTGAATTGATCTGTGCTTAAAGCTGGTTTTCGAAAATGTCACCGCCGGCCGCAACACAGGCTGCTGCTTGGTTGTGAACTGCACTAGTTGCTCGTTGCAGTTTCCGCTGACTCAATTAGATGCGGTCAGCTGGCAAAAGTAATCCTTGCAATGCAAACAGCTGCCAGCTGGTTCCATAAGCACGGTTCACATGAGGGCGTGTACGGGAATTAAAAAATGCCAATAACTCCGTAACCTTTCAAAATCGGACCCATGTTCGTATGAACTTTTTTGCTTAGAATCACTCATACTATCATTTCCCAAAGTAGTGCAGATTCCTCCTGAATCAACCTGTATATATATATATATATATATATATATAAATAAAATAGTATTGCTCAGTCCCTCCTGACCTTTAAAAAGGCAGCTAATTCTTTTGTGTTCAACCTGTCAGATTTATTAGTCACCCTACCATTTGACACAGGTCTGAAATGCCGATGGCAATGTTAAATAATAAACAGCCATGCTTTTCCCAGTGTGTCTAAAATAAATTGTGTTTTTGAATTGTGTTAGAGCTCACGTAAATTCGTACTTTTTTACTCTTATCATGGACACTTCTGCTGCTGATATCATTAGGATTATGTTGTTAATGCTGTCACAGTTTTCCAGGTACATTTATTAAGTATGTATGAGAACATGGCTAAGAAAGCAATTAGGCTACTGATTTCCTTTCTCCGCAGTATGCATTTGTGAATCTGTATTTTTGTCTTAATATTGAGTTTAATGGGGACAAAAAATGGTTATCAGAAATTGCGTGTAAAACCTGACATGAAATTGAAACCTTTTACAGAAAGGGCCATTGATGACTTGATGTCATGGGCAATGCTGACATTCATCTCAATAACTATTATGTGATGTATGTAAAGTTCATTTACATAGATATGTATGTATGTATGGGGGTGGGTGTTTTTAGGTGTGTTCACATAATCGTGAAAAGCATCTGTTAGCTTCTTTATGCCCATCTGCCTGCACATTTAAGTGTGACTCCCACTGGACAGAATTCCACGAAATTTTAAATTGGAGAATTTTGTTGAGAAACTTCACATTTGTTGGAAATGAGACAAAATTGCCATGCATTTTACATGGAAGCCTGAGTACATTTATTGTTGCTGGCAACATAAATTTGCCATAAAATCATTTGTTACAACACTTATATTGTTGTCAGTGACATGTACCTCAACATTACGCAATACAGTGCCGCATTTCCATTGCAGCAGTGGTTACATGAATGCACCAGTGTCACGTTATGCATATGTTGCCTGTCTTTTATATGGTTCGGACTTTGCTATTTTCATCCATGCACACTTTTCCAATGAGGTACTACATTTGATTGAGTTCATAGGTTCTGTGGCCAGAAGCATTGTGTAAACCATACTTCAGCATATGGATAATCATTTTCCATGCTGTGATCTGAATATCACCTCTTGTGTTGAAATTCAAATTTCATTTACTATGCGACTTTATGTAGTAGTGTTCCTTCACTACCACCGTCATGTTGTTAGAGCAATGGTGTGAATTCTACATGTTAAGGTAAGCTTACAGTGCCTCTGGTTCTCCTTTGTGCGCACTGTTCTGCAGTGTAGATGGCTCTGCATTCATACAAAATCCTGTATATTTGGCATTTAATTGTCCTTGGCCCACGTGAGAACAGTATGTGCGTAAATGATGGGAGATTTGATGTGCAGTTCCAGTATTGTCCTTACATAGTTAGAATCTGGATATGCAGCTGAAAGAAAATGCTTGTGTGTTGTATTTTTCATGTTATCTTGCCGATTCTTATAGAGTGCAATATTCCTCAACCATGGGAGAATACTCTTTTTCTCAGATCTGTCTTGAGTTGCATTGGTTGAGTTTGGGAGGCTAGTACTATTCAGAAATAGTTTGTGAAGTGTATTCAGGAAGAATATGATCAGACTTATGAGCCAGGTTGTTATGGTCACCATGTATCAGCTTTTTGTACCAACTGATGAATTCTGGGAATCTTCACCTGTGTTATGTTTACATAAGAAGGAATCTCACAAGAAGAATTTAAATTACGAGCATATACTTGGTCAGTTTGTCTTGGCCCAAAGAAGCAGTAAAATTAGGGTAATGCATTGTGTGACAGCAGTTTAAACATTACTCACAGAGCTGCCTAAATGCAGTTGTATTCTTTTTGGGCATAGATTCTGTGCCTTGCTGTAGTCAGCAGTGTGCTTGTAAATGTAGAACTGCAAGTTATTGCTGTTGGGAAGTTTGGTTGTGCACAAAACTAAACACCAATTCCATACAGTGGCCAGAAGGAGTTGGAAATCTTGTGGAAAGTGGATATTGGAATACATGTAATGAAGATAAATGTTCGTGTTTCAGCTTCTCTGTGTGTAGTGATTTTTTATGATTGTTTCTGTCAACAAGCGCATTAGAAGGCATAAATAGCCTAAGGTACACATTCACATACAGTGTTTGCCATAGTAAATTCACTTAATTTTCATAAGGTTTGTATTGCAGTTTGACCATAGCAGTTTTAAAGGGTTATGTACTGTTGTATTTCTTTGTTTCTGCCATACTTAAGTTATGAGATACACTGGGTTGAAGAGTTTACTCTTAAGAAGTGTTGGCACATGATTGTTGGAAAGTGGAAATGCAACACTGCAAGCAGATGATTCTGAGTGTGGTCTTTGTAATGTTAATGACCTGGCATACTTTGGTGTTTCGTGTGCAAAATGTACACAGTTAGTGAAAATTGTTTTTTATCAGACACAAATTCAAGGTTAAGTATGTCTGGCATTGATCAGCCTTGTGTTGCTAATCACATGCAAGAAATTTTTTTCTTGGGTTACAAATACATTGTTTGAGGTATGTGACAAACTGACAGTGACAACTTAAATTAGGCTGAATTTATTGCCTGAGGTTGGTTCTGAAATTTCAAAATAATTACAATGATGAGTGCCGTGGCAAAAAACAAATGCTTTCACTTAAAGAGTCAAGAATGTTGATTTTATTTCATACATGCATTTTATTTGAATAGTGCACACTTATTTCTGACATCCGTACTTGTTTTTGCCAAGGAGCTGGGGTAGCATAGTTGGTACAGCAACTAGGCTATGGACTGAATGGTCCAGGGTTTGATTCAGATGGGGATGAGATATTTTCTTTTCCATGGCCCACCTAGCATCTTACTCATTGGGTACCTTGTTTCTTTCCTGAGGTTAGAGCAGCCAGAATGCAGTGTTGATGAGTTGCATCCGTCTAGTGCTGGTGCTAAGAATGAGTGAAGCTATACCTCTGGTGTGAACAGGGACAAATTTACTCTCCATCACAGTATGGAGCTCATAAGTCATTAAACTTGTTAAAAAAAGGTGATAAGAACTCAGTAAATTATCAGTCATAGCTTGAAATGTTTGGCACTGTATAAGATGATTCTCGGCTTGTTGCCTTAACTTCAGAATGTTGTTCCTTATGTCGTTCCCAGTCAGAAATGTTGTACACATGTAGGCCTGACTCTCAGGAGTTACTGATATCTGAATGTGTGAAAGTAATAGGTCATTGAGTACTTGCACTACGTTTTTATTGCTGAGTTTGTAGTAGATTTTCAGAATGACCACCCTTCACCTTGGAGCGTATCCTTGCATCTCTGTGTAGCCTAATCAGTTCAGTAGGATTGTCCTTCACATGGGTAACAGCATCAAAAATGTGACAGAGCAGTTGATCTTACATGTTCTCCCACAAACAAAGAGACCAGGGGTTTGAGATATGGAGATGTGGGTGACAAATGTTTGATTGTTATGTGAACCAGGTAAGTGATGATGGAGACACTTTTTCATAGACATGCCAGGATGATGCATGAAGTTGTGAATCACCCTGCATATCTGAAAAGTGCTATTTGTAGTCACTGTCATAAGAACTTAAAAATACCACAATATGCAAAAACAAAGTCATCTGCACAATTTACAGACATGTGGGAGTAGAGATAGAGCACTAAGTGGGAGGTTTGATGGTTTGCTTTATGCACTAGTCACTTTACCACAGGTGAAGATCCCCAATTACCCAACATGTCTGGACATATGGAGAAGAGAAAAATCTCTGCTCCAACTGGACATGGACCGTGATTCCTCAGTCACTATATTAACTGAACTGTCCCAGCTGTTCACACATTATGTGTAAGTTGTTTCTTATATTAATCATCTGTTGTATGAAGCAGATGAAAGGCAATTTATGTGCATCACTTGCCTTTAGCCTTTTCACAGTACAGAATTTGTTTTGATCCTGACTAAAACTAATGGTATTAAGTAGCCAGGATAGCTCAGATGCTATAGTGACTAAGCTGGATGATCTAGGGTTCCAATCCAAGCAGGGTCCACAAAGTTTCACTTCTCTGAAACCACCAAGACTTACTGACAGACCCCACCAAGCCTTCCATGCTTTGGGTACTGGGGGCTCCACAGGCAATAAAGTGGCTTGAATAGGCGGCTGATGACTCATCTTTATCTAGCATCAAGGTGAAGAATGAGCAGAGCTGTACTTCCATTCCCCCTGTATGCCTTCATAGCATGTACAGGGACAACTTTACCAATACTTTTTTCTTATTGTCATCCAGTCAAGTGCACTGGTTTTCACAGGCCCCTCTTTGGGAAAATAAGTTTACCTTTGTATCAAACAGATTTATTATGAGTGAAACAACCTTGTGGGCCCTCTCTGTTGATCTGGGCATTATGTTTAGACCACATTCAATATTGTGTACGTTTGGTTTTTTTGAGTGATGTTTTTCTTATGTAAGATGTGTGTCTTCCTCGCATAAAGTTTTGTTTTAAGCTTTTATGCCATTTAGTACATGGAGTTTGCCCAGTTTGTTGTTTCTACTCCATATGTTTTAAACATACTTGTATTTTGTTCATATTTATGATGTGTAGTAATAAGTAGCGTTATGTCATGGAGAGATCGTGTCTTAGTTGTATATCTGTCAGGAAGAAAGAAATGCAGCTAAAGGCCATTATAAGGCATACTTTAATCATGAATTTTGCACAGCCTAATGTAAATGCCTAATTAAATATAAATGAGGGTGAAGTATGATGTGAACTGGGTGAATCTGTTACTGTACTAGAATATTGCAAGCATTACACAGTGCAACATTGTGTAAAATTGGGAGGATTTCACTACAGCTGTATAGATATTATAAAATTATGAAGAGATGAAATAAGATTGTGCATTCTAAAATTATACTTTTAAGTTGTGTTATCTTTGAAACATACAGTGCTGGCATTCTGTTTGGAACAGAGCCCTAGAAAACAAATTTAACAATGGTCTGTACTATAGTTATATTTATACAGATTGTGTTAAAGGTTCATAAATAAAATCTGAATAAAGTTTGAAAGTGTCACATTTCAGAAAACTGTTAACTGTGAATGAATATGGGAAAAGTAAAGTGTACATATTTAAAAATCAGAGGCTATCTCCTGAACAGTATATACTCTCATTTATTTAGCAAGAAATGTGCATGCACTTCCACACTATACAGTGCAAGGGAGGTGTAATTAGTTACCACATCTGTGAACTATATTAGATAACAAATGCAGCAGAAGAGGAGTGTGTTAATATACTCCAAAGTGCAGGTCCTAGTATTGCTCTTTCTCCATGTTGTAAATAATTTTTATCCTCCCGTATCTGAATTTGGTGGTCCATTTGTCTGTAATGTTGTTATTTGTAATTAAAACAGCATACAGTTTGCAGTCATCGTGAGTTATTGTCTGGTTTCCATGCCTTATTTCCATGTATTATGTGCCGTCTGTTGCTGCATATGTTTTGAATGGTTGATTTTGTGTGTGTGCATGCATGTAAGTTACCAGCCTCCTACACAATTCTGAACATGTAGGATCATACCATAGACCCTTTAGCCAGCCTTCCACTCTGGCAGCCACAGTGTGTGTTATAAATGGAATCAAGTTTGCAGTTTATTGTGACTTCTTTCCAGATCATTATGAAATGAATGAATGAAAATAACATGTAAAGTATGATTCCATACATAAAAAGAAGAGATATGTGGAAAATTAACTGTGCTAATTCCAAGCCTGAACTAAATCAGCAGAGTAGAGTTAAGCCTTTTCCCTTTGAAAGTTAAAAATTCAGTTTTTGAATAATAATAATAATAATAATATAGTAGGAGGGAGCTACTAGTATTGGTTTAGAAAGTATATGGTATGCGTAAAATCTGTAGGCTTTATCAAGTTTAATTCAAAATTTTGTCTCTGATCGTACAGTGTTTCATGATGCAAGTACAACAGCAGTTAGGATGAATGGAAATGTGGGCACTAGAATTTAATACAGTGTGAAATGTTGTACACTGTTATCCTTTTGAAATACTGGACAGTTCTGTCATGTTGAGCTGCTGACATAGCTTGAACTGTTGCTTGTTTATTGTATATTCCCAACAAATCATCTGCATTGCAGTGGAAGCTCAAGTCCGACATGGAGAGCCAATAACAGGAATATGTGCAGTTGTTATGGAAGTCTGTTAGAAGAGTGAGGAAATATGTGTGTGTGTGTGCGTGCATGCTTGCATGTGTATTATCATCAAACATTTCTGCGGTTTATTGCCTGAATTGTTCTATTTCATGGAGGTGAAATTCTGTGTATATTAAACAGATTTCTACAGTTTGTTGCTTGAATGGTGATGTTTAATGGAAGTGTACACTTTGACCTCAAACTGTGGCTTCACTTGGAGTGGGTTGCTTGTACAGTTCAGAAAAAAAAAAAAGTGCACTATCACCAACAGGAGAATATTCATTTCCATTTAACCTTCATAGAGCCAGGATGATCCAGGGTTCAAATCCTGGCAGGGGCAGGAGATTTTTCTCTTCTCCACAATGTCCAGTCTTGCTCTGAAGTATGTACAGTCCGCTATTCAACAGTTGCCAGAGTTCTTTATCAGGATAAAGTAGCCAGTGCATGGAGTTGACCATTCACCTCCATTTAGTGCTGAGGTTAAGAATGAGTGGGGCTGTAACTGTACTCCTCCCATATGCCTTTATGTCAGGGAGAGAAACAACTTTGCCTGTACCATTGTAACCTGTTTTTATAATACAGAAAGATAATGCTGATGCATCATATTTAATGTGAATTGATTTACAATTCTGTTACCATAAATTTGCTTACCACATGTTATTTTGTGTTTATTTAAAAGAAGATTAATTTATACTTTCTGTCATTGTTAAATATTTTACTGTAATAATTTAGTGCTAAAAGAAAATGTGTCAGTTTAATTGCATAAATTTTGCTATGGAGGTTCTTCATCACGCCAAATGAAGAGTGACTGTAAGCAACAGAACCGAAGCCTTAGGACAGACTGATCCAGTGGTAACTTGACTCTTTGGCTTAATTGTGTGTGTGTGTGTGAGTGAGTGAGTGACTGGGTCACAATATTCTTGTGATTATGTTATTGTGACATGTTACCTGTGGTCTGTTCTTGACAGCTAGAGAAGATGTCAGCTGTTGGAGTTAAGAAGACTGTACACCTAATTTCCAATATGGCAAGTTCTTCCATGACAGGTAGTAAGGACTCTGGTCTGAATTTGGAATACCAGAAACAGCCAACAACAACGTTAGGTAAGTGTGGTGTTCAGGACCATCATAGTGTAACTTACTACACTGTATGAGGTGTATTATATTATCTAAAATCTACCAGTTGCCACTACCTGTCTTTAACATAGCCCACTCACTTATCATCTACACACACACACACACAGTGGAGTATTTATGTGCAGTGATGAATGATACTCATGGTACTTTTCTGATAAAACAATGGCACTATACAAAGGCATACAGAAAATACTATTATGGTCATACAGTTATTTTCCTGGAGAGATGTTGCAAATAGTGGGCCTTTAAAATTTCTTTATCAGAGTGCATTGCATTCCAGAAATCCTGCAATAAGGTACATCCCCAACTTCTAATTTATATTTGAGAGGTCAAGAGCAATTTAATCTTGGTGGCCACTTAATAATTACCTATTTCCATTTCCACACATAGGCCACAATCTCCTCCACAAATATGGTGTGAAAAGTGTTTATATTATTTTAAAAGGAAATATAGCCAGGTTAAGATGTACCTGTCACATTATGTGAGGAAAGGATGCAACTAAAAGAACTCTTGTCTGAGATGAAATATATGTGAGACTGTGCATGTTTTATGACAGGAGTTATAAAACATTGCTGCTTGCAGGCCAGAATGCAAATCTAAAGTTGGCAACAAGTTATTTACATATATTTTTATTCATTCATTTTGTCTCTCAACTGGCAGGGGTTGGTTTTTTATTAGGAAGTTTAAAGGGACAAAAGTCACTGATAGTTTCCCATCATAGTCTTTGATTTTAGGTCACCCTTCCTTGGACGTTCTCTCTGCATCACTGTTAAAACATGGATGTTAACATGACAACTGTGTAAGTGGATGGTGAAATGAATTCACAGAGTAGTGGTACTTCTTCACCAGGAATTGAGTTTTTTGTCTGCAGTACAGAAAGAAAATTGCTGGTTTTAAAAAGAACTGCAGTGCCTTTATGGGGACGTGGGTGGGGGGGGGGTACTATTAAACGCAGTGTGATTCATGTAAAAGTAATTTCATACTGACTTTGTGGTTTCCTCCATATCACGTTGAGGGAACAGACCATACCATGTAGAATAAAATATCTCAATTGAATGCTCTATAATATACTGAACAAGCATACTGGTGGCCCTACTTTGTTCCCTATAAGTTTACAGTAATTTTCAGAGTAGTTGTCAGGCAAACTCGTTTCCCTCTAAAACCCATTTGCTCATTTAATAAAGATCAAAAAGAAAGGAGATGTTTTTAATAAGGGACCTGAGAAAACTGATTCTTCAATCTTGCAGTCTAAAGATACAAATTCATTGTGACAGTGTTGTGCTTCTGGCATATTGCCCATATAGGTTCTGGTTTTGAAAATTCTGATTAAGGAAAGTACAGCCAGGGTCCTGTATTGTATTTAAAAAAAAAAAAAAAAACATGCTGTATGACACTGCTTTAATTTCAAGAAAATACCCTCATTCTGGCAGCTGAGTCAGATGGTTCAAGTGAATTTAGTTACTATGAAATCTTAAAGGCAAATGTGTTTTGTTGTATATAGAGCATAATATTGAACCAGCTCTAATATTGATCACATTTTTAACCAGAACTGCTATTGTTATTTATCCACCTTTAATTGTAACTATACTGAAATGATTACATTCTTTATACTATGGTGTCAGTTTCTGAAGGTGCCTAAAAGTAATGAAAGCTTTTTTGTAAAAATTGCTGAGTGTTTGATTACACTAAATTTAATTTACTGTAATGCCTAATAGCCAAAGTTGTGTCATACTTAATGACAGGGGGCAAAAAATGCACCACATATACAATTAATAGCAGTAATAACTATGTTTAATTTTTTATGGAGTGTCTTTTTATTTTCAGCATCGACAACAGATGGACCAGCAACAACTGATGCTGCTCTTGCTGCATTGGCAGCAGAGGCAGGCCTTATTGACCCAGAATCTCCTAATGATGCTTCTGTGTCTGCAGAAAATGAAATTTTTCATGTTGAAAAAAATGGTCATGCAGAAGAGTTGTTAAAGGGAATTGAAACCCGGGGAAATCCAGGAGATGATGCCGGAGGAACATCAGGAAACAGTCAGGGGGGTAATCAGGGAAGCGGTGAAGGAACATCAGGTGATCCAGCTGAGAACCCTGACAATTCTGACAATCTTGATGGTGGGGAAGAGAATAGAAATGGAGGGGGAAATGCTGGTAATCCAGGAGGTGGCCCTCCTCCTCCTGGTGGTTATGGGGCATTCCCAGATTCAGAATATCTGGATCAACAAAACGAAGAGGAAGAGGAAGAAGAGGAAGAGGAAGTAGCACAAATGGAGGAAGAACATGCAGATGATGTGACTCAAAATATAACCGAAAATTTGCTGGACATTTCTCTTCCATTTTCCCAGAACCCTCTAAACTCTGATGTCAGTTTGCCACAGAATCCCACTGATGGTCAAGCAGTTGGAGACCTGGAGAATCAGGTTACAGAGGCTCAGTCTGCTGGAGGTCAGTCAGACTTTGATCAGGCTGTCCCAGTACTGAGTTCATATGGAGACGTAAATTCAAGTGCAACCACAGACACTGCTGAACCTCCTACAGTGGCTGAAGAAGGTGCACCACAAAAAACAGTACCAGGCATGGATGAAAATGTTTGTCCTAATAACCCAGAAATTCCTGGAGGGATTGTAGGTAGCAAAGATGGAACTGAAAGTGAAGGTGGGATAGGTATTGCTAGTATACAAATTCTACATGAAGGGAATGGAATTACAACTGGAAATGATGTTAATAGTAGCATCAGAGATGAAGGAAATGTGGACAAGGATAATGGTAATCAGATACAAACTGGACAACAGTTGGCTACTGGAAATGGTACTTTGGAAGAAGGATTACTAGAAAATACTTCCCAGAGTCAAGGGGAAACTGCAGATACCAGCAATGCACATGAATCTCAGGCAATGGCTGAAAGAGCTAAAGAGTCACTTGAGCACACCAAGAGAAATGAACAACAGTCTTTACTCACTGCGTCCCAGGTGGGGGAAGACAAACTGGATGGTGCCCAAGTTAAGACTGAACAGCTAGATGATATAGATGCAGACTCAGATGCCCTTGCTACATTGGCTTCAGCAGCCCTGGGTTGTGACCAGGCCTCAACAAATGGTGTCAAGACAGAGTTACAGGTAGGTACATAGCTCTGTAAATATAAGACAGCTTTCTTTGCAACAAAAGTAAATAATTTTATGGGAAATAAATTGGACTGCATTATTGTGACATGTAGATGTGGACTGAAGTTGTGTTCTCAGTGGTTTGGTATCAAAAAAGAAAAACAGAAAAATGTTGAGAGATATGAACAGATTTGTTGGAATGTTTGAATTTTGAATAGTGGAATGAGGAAACTTAAAAAGCCATTTAAGGATAATACATAAAGGGTTAATTATTATATTTCTGATATGTATTTATTTATTTAGTTATTTTATTTGTATATATGTATATGTGGTAGTTTCAAAATGTTCCTGGAATTGCTTTGTTTCTGAGAAATACCAAACAACAAAACAGTACAATCATTTAAGCTACATTTCCTTCAAAATAGTCCCCTCGTACAACTATAGGCTTCTGCCAGCAACTGTCAAGGTGTTGGAAACCTTCCTGGAAACCATTTTGTGAAAGCCTTTTCAGCTCTTCTGCCACATGCCTAATTATGTAAGTAGTATTACAAAAGTGTCATCCCTTCATTGCTGATTTCAGTCAAGGGAACAGGTAAAGAACAGCTGAAGCCAGGTCAGGAGAGTATGGGGGATGCTCCAGTGTTGTCACATTGTTCTTTGCTAAGAAATACTTGACCAAAACCAACCAGTGTGCTGGAGCATTGTCGTGAAGGAGATACCAACTGTTGGTTCTCCATTTTTTTAAGCATTTCCTTCTGACCACATCCCTAAGGCAATGAAGGATGTCAGTGTACATATCTTTATTCACAGAAGCAGTACCTGTAAATTATGCCAGTGAATTCTGGGAACTTTTGAAACTACTGTCTATATACATATATGATGACACTTTTCTTCCCAGAAAATGCTGTGAAACTACACATACATCTCACAGGCCAAGAGTATAGTTAGTTCCTAAAATTTTTCATTTTGAAATATGGGTCTGTCTCATAGTCCAGAAGAGTAAAATAAGTGTGGTACATTCAACATTTGTAGTTTTGAAAGAGAGGAAATGAAAAATTGTACACCTGTAGCTTTGTGAACTCAGTTTTTAAATATTTGAGAGAACAGTAGCAAATAAATTATGCAAAATCGTGAAATAAGTGGTATTCTTTGTCGGTAGCATTAAATTAAGGTTATGCTGCATGTTCCGCCAAAATGTTCATATCCACATACATGACCGTAGAGTGTCACAACCAAGAAGACCACATCCTGAATACTCGCTACTTTGGAAACCTCAACACTTACAGTCCTTGACATAACTTTTTTTGCGTACTCTGTACAGGCCACTATTTTGAATACATTTACTACCAGCTTGTGAATTTTGTGTTAATGGATCGTGTGCATCTTAATCTTGATCCTGGCTGGTTTTGATTTTGTGGTAGTTTGCGTGGGTGGATCCAAAATTTTCCGGACTGACGCTGTAAAAACCATAAAACCCACCATAAGGCCTGTCGGCCGCCGTCACCCTTGAAGTAGTTCCCTCCCGCATGTAGACACTGGTCCCACTGTCTCCTCCATTTTTGGAACGCATCCTGGAAGTTCTTTTCTGTGAGTGTCAAGCACTTTCTGCGTTTCGGCCTGGATGTCCTCAATGGTATCGAATCGGCGTCCTTTCAGGTTGAATTTCATTTTAGGAAATAAGAAGAAGTCACAGGGTGCCAAATCAGGGGAGTACAGTGGGTGTGGGATAACAGGAATTTTGTTTGCAGCCAGAAACTGTTGGGTGAGGACGGCAGTGTGAGCCAGTGCATTGTCGTGGTGAAGCAGCCATGTCTGTTCTCGCCAAAGTTGGGGACGATGTCTTCGCACTTTTTCAAGCAGTCTCCGCAAAACTTCGCAGTAGAACCCAGAATTCACAGTTTGGCCTCTTGGGATAAATTCTTTATGCACAATCCCCTTGATGTCAAAGAAAGTGATGATCATGCTCTTCAGATTGCTTTTCACCCGTCTTGCCTTTTTTGGTCTTGGTGAC